>Ga0209517_10000107_pt1 | contig 136623 bp, 110 predicted proteins | sample PeaSoiMetSII2010_FD_187695 | JGI IMG/M metagenome (GOLD analysis project Ga0209517, IMG submission 187695) | Peat soil microbial communities from Weissenstadt, Germany - SII-2010 (SPAdes) (version 2) | ecosystem: Environmental > Terrestrial > Soil > Wetlands > Peat | place: Germany...
TGCACGGGATTTTAACCGCCTCGTTCACCCGCAAGGTGAAACCTCCTGCTCCTGCTTCACCAAAACGGGCTTGACTCAACCGCCCACTTGAAGCCGTTCGCCACACATCTCTCGCGCACTGCGCACTCCAGCACCGCCGGTTACGGACGGATCACGGTCGTAGTGTCGCGCCGCCTCCAGGGCGCACGTGCGTGTTACGCTAGCCTTTGAAATGAGCGCCAGCATCGCTGCACCTCTTTCCATTGAAACTCCGCGCTGTGAGGCGGGGATCGGAGCCGTCATCCGCACCCACGACGCGCCAGGTGTCATCGACGGCGTGCGGATCGCCCCATATTCGCAGTGGCCCGACGATCGTGGATATTTTCTGGAAGTCGCCCGCATGGGGCAGGGCCTGGCCGAGGCATTTCCCGCCGAATCGACCCAGGTTTCGGCGGCTTTAAGTTACTCCGGAACGATTAAGGCGTTTCATTTCCATCGCCGCCAGACGGATTTGTGGGTCCCGACCATGGGCATGTTTCAAGTCGTGCTGGTGGATCTGCGCCCGCAGTCCCGCACCTTCGGCGTGAAAAATACGCTGTACATCGGCGCGCTCAAGCCCTGGCAGGTGCTGATTCCGCCCGGCGTGGGACACGGCTACAAGGTGATCGGCGGCGATCCCGCCATGCTGGTGTACGTCACTAACCGCTTCTACGATCCGCAGGACGAAGGCCGCATCCCCTACAACGACCCGTCCATCGCCTACGACTGGGAGCTGCAACACAAGTAATGAAGGTTCTGGTTACCGGTGGCGCCGGATTCATCGGCAGCGCCTTCGTCCGGATGCTGCTCGCTCCGGGGACCGCGGCCTCCAATGTGATCCATGCCGTGATTAATCTGGATAGCCTGACCTACGCCGGCAATCTGGAGAATCTCGTGGCGATCGCCGGCGATCCGCGCTACCGTTTCGTGCAGGGGGACATCTGTGATGCGGCGCTGGTCCACCGCATAGTGGAAGAATTCCGCCCGGACGTGATCGTCAATTTTGCGGCGGAATCGCACGTGGACCGCAGCATTCTGTCGCCCGCGCCGGTGTTCGAGACCAATCTGCGCGGCACGTTTACGCTGCTTGAGGCCGCTCGAACGCACCAAACGCCGCACTACGTACAGATTTCTACCGATGAAGTTTACGGCAGCATAGACCCGCCCTACGATGCCGACGAGAATTACCCGCTGCGTGCCTCGAGCCCCTATTCGGCCTCCAAAGCCGGAGCGGATCTGCTCGCCCTCTCCTATCACGTCACCTATAAGATGCCCGTGACGGTGACGCGGGCGTCCAACAATTACGGGCCGTGCCAGTTTCCCGAGAAGCTGATTCCGCTGATGATCGCCAACGCCATCGACGATCGGCCGCTGCCGATTTATGGCGATGGTCTGCAAATCCGGGATTGGCTGTACGTGGACGATCACTGCCGCGCGATTCTCGCGGTGATCGAACGCGGACGCGCCGGTGAGGTTTACAACATCGGAGGCAGCCGCGCGATCGCTAATCGCGAGGTGGTCGCCAAGATCCTGGCTGCGCTGGGCAAACCGGAAAGCCTGATGCAGACCGTGAAGGATCGCCCGGGGCATGACCGGCGTTATGCTCTGTCCAGCGAAAAGCTCGAGCGCGAGACTGGTTGGAAGCCGCAGGTCGGCTTTGAGGACGGCCTGAAAGCCACCATCGAGTGGTACCAGTCCAACGCCTCCTGGATCGCGCACGTCAAGAGCGGCGAGTATCAACACTACTACGAGCGGAACTACGGCGGCCGCGCCGTGTAGGCGCCGCTGCCATACCGGAGCCGCCTCAAAAGGCGGCAGCAGCCAAAAATGGCTGCCTCACAGTTGCACAACTACCCGGCCCTGACGCTATCATCGATTTTTACCCCCTAAACGCAATCATCTTCTGGAGGTCCAGTGGTTAAATCAGTTGGGGTCGTCAAGGAGACTTACCCCGGGGAACGCTGTGTGGCCGTCGTGCCGCGCTCCGTGGACGTGCTGATCAAGGCCGGACTGTCGGTCACGATCGAGCCGTCCGCCGGCGCCGCAGCCGGGTATCCCGACGACCAGTACACGGCGCGCGGAGCCAAGCTGGCCAGCCGCGCGGACATTTTCAAGGAATCTGGAATCATCGCGCAGTTCCGCAGCTTGGGCGCCAATCCCGAGGCGGGCCGCGCCGACCTGGCACAGCTCCAGCGCGGGCAAGTGGTGCTGGGCATGGGCGAGCCGCTTACCGCGGGCCGGGAAACCTCGGACCTGGCCGCGAAGGGCGTCACGTTTTTCGCGCTGGAGCTGATGCCGCGGATCACGCGCGCGCAGAGCATGGACGTGCTCTCGTCGCTGGCCACCATTTCAGGTTACGAAGCCGTGATCCTGGCCGCACAATCGCTGCCCAAAATGTTTCCGATGCTGATGACCGCCGCGGGCACCATCACTCCCGCGAAGGCCTTCGTGCTGGGCGTGGGCGTGGCCGGGTTGCAGGCGATCTCCACCGCCAAGCGCTTGGGAGCGGTGGTCAGCGCTTACGATGTGCGGCCGGCGGTGAAGGATCAGATCCTCAGCGTGGGCGCGAAGTACGTCAGCCTGGACGTGGAAGCGGGCGCGGCCGAGGACAAGGGCGGCTACGCCAAGGCCATGGACGAAGCCTTCTACCGCCGCCAGCGCGAGTTGATGAAGGAAGTGATTCGCGAGCACGATGTGGTGATCTCGACCGCCGCCGTTCCGGGTAAGCGGGCGCCGATCCTGATTACCACCGAGATGGTGGACGCCATGGCGCCCGGTTCGGTGATCGTCGACATCGCAGCCGTGCGCGGGGGCAACTGCGAGTTGACGCAGCCCGGAAAGACGGTGGTCCATAACGGCGTCACCATCCTCGGTCCCACCAACTTCGCTTCAATGGCGCCCTACCACGCGAGCCAGATGTTCTCCGCCAACGTCACCACGTTCCTGCGCCACCTGATGACATTCCTCCCGCTGGCCGGTGGTTCCGTGGAGGACGAAATCGTGCGCGAAACGCTGGTGGCGCATGCCGGCGTGGTGGTTCATCCGCGCGTGCGGGAGGCGGCCGGACTCGCGCCGATCATCGATCCAGTGCAGCCCGCCACCGCCGGGGTTAAGTAAGCATTCACGAAGGGAAACACACAATGCAGTCCTACGAGTTTGGTCTGTACGTTTTCATGCTGGCCGCGTTCCTGGGATTCGAACTGGTGAAGCGCGTGTCCCCGCTGCTGCACACGCCGCTGATGTCGCTCTCCAATGCCATCTCGGCCATCGCCGTGGTGGGCGCGATTCTGGTGACCGGCGATAAGGACGCGACCACGCTGATGCGCTGGTTGGGTTTCGTTGCCGTGATCTGCGCCACGCTGAACGTCGTCGCCGGGTATCTGATCACCGACCGCATGCTGAAGATGTTCCGCAAGCGGGAGCCGGGCCGGGAGGAAGCGCACAGGCGTTAGTCCGTTGTGCGCGGATTAAGAAGATGATCGAGACTTATCTCCCTTCGATCTTGCCGGCGATCTACCTGCTCGCCTCGATTGGCTTCATTTTGGCGGTGAAATGGCTGAATCACCCGGATACGGCCCGCCGGGGCGTGATCATCGGCGAGCTGGGCATGCTGCTGGCCGTGATCGGCACGCTGCTGCGAGTGGACACCAACTTCTCCATGATTTTCCTGGGTATGGCCATTGGCGCGGCGATCGGCGCACCTTTGGCGTACCTGATGCCCATGACCGCGGTGCCGCAGTTGACCGCGTTATCGCACGCCTTCGGCGCACTGGCCTCGGCGCTAATCGGAACGGCCGAGTTCTATCGCATCGGACCCACGGGATTCACCATGGCGGCGCTGTCGCTCGAAACGCTGCTGGGATTCCTGACCACTACGGCCAGCATCATCGCGTTCGCCAAGCTGCAGGAGTTGATGCCCACGCGTCCTTTGACTTATCCGGGGCAGAACGTCGTCAGCCTGGGCGTTCTGGCCGGCGCGATTGTCATGGCTGTGATGATGGTGGCCGGCGTGAGCGCGCCGTGGATGTTCCCGGCCTTTATCGGCCTGGCGCTGCTCTTTGGAATCTTGTTGGTGATCCCGATCGGCGGCGCGGACATGCCGACCGTGATCGCGCTGTTGAACTCCTACGCCGGTGTGGCGGCCGCGGCCATGGGATTCGTGCTCGACAATAAGCTGCTGATCGTGGCAGGCTCGCTCAACGCGACCGCCGGTCTGCTGCTTTCGATCATCATGTGCAAGGCCATGAACCGGTCTTTCACCAACGTGTTGTTCGGAGCGTTCGGGCAGGTGCAGGGCGGCGCGGCGGCGCAAGCGTCGCAGAGGCCGGTGCGGTCGGCCACTCCCGAGGAAGCGGCCGCCGTGTTGGACGCAGCCTCCAGCGTGATCATTATTCCGGGCTACGGCATGGCGGTGGCGCAGGCGCAGCACAAGGTCCGCGAACTCTACGACATGCTGACCAAGCGCGGCGTGGACGTGCGCTTCGCGATTCACCCCGTGGCCGGGCGCATGCCGGGGCACATGAACGTGCTGCTGGCCGAGGCCGACATCCCTTACGACAAACTTTTTGAGATGGACGAAATCAACGGCGATTTTCCCAATACCGATGTGGCTCTGGTTATCGGCGCCAACGATGTGGTGAATCCCTTGGCGCGGTCGGATCAGGACAGCCCGATTGCGGGTATGCCGATTCTGGATGCGGACAAGGCGCACACGGTGATGGTGATCAAGCGCAGTATGAGCCCGGGCTTCGCCGGAATCGACAACGAGCTGTACTACATGAACAAAACGCTGATGCTGTTCGGCGACGCCAAGGCTTTCACCGCGGCCATGGTGAAGGAACTGGCTGGACACGGATCGTAGGCAGCGTCGTGTTGATGCCAGCGGCCCTCGGACAAGTGCGACCTTCGGACAAGTTGGGTTCGCGGGACAATATCAGCGACGAAGATGACACGTGGAATTCTGATCGGGCTGTCGGTTACTCTGTGCGTCGCGGGAGCGGACGCGCCCCGGAGGATTGTGCCGCTTTCGCCCAATGTGGCCGAGATGTTATACGGAATCGGCGCGTTTTCACAATACGGAATCGGCGCGTTTTCACAAGTGGTGGGCGTATCGGATTACTCCGCCTATCCCCCGGAAGCGCGGAAGCTGCCGAGCGTGGGCGGTTGGGCGAATCCGAACCTGGAGAAGGTGGCCGCGCTGCGCCCGGATCTGGTGATCGTGGACGACGCGCAGGCGACGCTGGTGGGGGACAATCTCAACAAGTTGGGCTTGCGCGTGATGACGGTGAAGGATCATACGATTCAGGAATCGTACGGCGCGATGGCGGCACTGGGCCAAGCTAGCGGACATGAAGCCGCCGCCGCCAAGCTGATTGCCGCTACGCGCGAGGGACTCGAGCGGGTTGCGCGGCAGACTGCGGCGCTCGCCAAGCCCAGCGTGGTTTTGATTGTCGACCGCACGCCAGGAACGTTGCGCGAGCTGTACACGGCGACTAGCGGCGGATACCTGGCTGAGCTGGTCCAGATCGCCGGCGGGCGCATGGCCATTGCGGCGGTACCGGGCGGCTACGGGAAGCTGAGCCCGGAAGATTTGCTGGCGGCGAACCCGGATTGGATCCTCGATTTCATTCCTGCAAATAGTGGGGGCGCGGGCGGAGGCCCCGGCGGCCGCTTGGCCGGCGATCCCCTGCAGGCTTGGAGTGGGATGCCCGAATTGAAGGCCGTGCGCAACCACCAGATTCGCGTCGTATCGGAAGACTACGTGGTGCACTCTTCGCAGCGCATGGTCGAGACCGCGCAATTATTCGCGCGGCTGATTCATCCCGGACTGAAATGACAGGTCCACCTCATGATGTGCCCACACCAATGACTGGCGCCGGCGCGGGGACGCCTCTGCTCGAAGCCCAGCGCCTCTCCTACGCGTATCCCACGTATTCGCGCGGGCCGCTCGCGGTGCGCGAGGTCAGCCTTACGATCGCCGCGGGGTCGCTGACGGCGCTGATTGGGGCCAACGGTTCGGGGAAGTCGACCTTGATCCGTCTGCTGGCGGGATTGTTGCGTCCGGCGTCGGGAGAAGTTGTGCTGGAGGGCCGTCGCTTGCAAGACTGGGAACCGCGTCTGCGCGCCCGCCGGATCGCATATATGCCGCAGACTACGGCCACGGCGTTTCCGTTCCGCGCGGTGGACGTGGTGCTCTCCGGCAGGACGCCGCACATGGAACGGTTTCATGTGGAAAGCCGCGAGGACTGCGACCGGGCCATGGAGGCTCTGGAGTGCGCGGGCGCGGCGCACCTGGCGGACCGTGCGGTCACGGCCCTTTCGGGGGGCGAACGGCAGATGGTGATTCTGGCGCGGGCTCTCGCCCAGGAGCCGCGTCTGTTGTTGTTGGATGAGCCGTCGGCCGCGCTGGATTTGAAGCATCGCGCGGATTTGATCCGCACTCTCGCACGACTGCGCGAGCAACGCGGCTTGAGCGTGCTGATGATTACTCACGATGTGCAGTTGACCGGTGCGCTGTTCGATTCGATGGTCGCGCTGCGTAACGGGGAGGTGGCCGCACAGGGACGGCCCGGGGAGGTGCTGCGCGCGGAACTCCTGGCGGAAATCTACGGGGAGCCAAAGGTGCGGACGCAGCGCTTCGGCGATCAACTCCTGGTGTGGATCGACGTATGAGCCGGCCGGCCAGGGCGGCGTCACCGCTGGGGACCAAGCTGGCGCGGACCGTGCTGGCGCTGGTGGTGGTGCTGGCAGCGTCGGTTGCCGTGGGCCTGGCGACCGGGCGGCAGCGGATCGATTTCTCCAGCGTGCTGGCGGATCCGTTTTCGCGCGCGTTGTTTTTTCGCTTGCGTCTGCCGCGGGTGCTGATGGGGATGTCGATCGGCGCGTCGCTGGCGGTGACGGGGGCCGCGCTGCAGGCGCTGTTCCGCAATCCCCTGGCCGATCCGTACACGCTGGGCGTCTCGGGCGGCGGGGCGTTGGGAGCCAGCGTGGCGGTGGCGCTGGGATGGGGCGCTCGAATTTGGTTTCCGCTCTTCGGCGGAGTTCCCGTGGTGTTTATCGCATCCTTCGCGGGCGCGATGCTGGCGGTGTTCCTGGTCAAGACGATCGCGCGCGCCGGAGCGGTGGTCGCGCCGGGCGCGTTGTTGCTTTCCGGAGTGATCGTGAACCTGGTGTCGGCTTCCGCGGTGCTGACGATTCAATATATCGTGGAGCCCAACAGCGCACTGCAGATTCTGCGGTGGATCGCAGGCAGCCTGGATGTGGTGGGGCTGGATACGGTGGGGCGTGTGTTCTTCCTGGTGGCTCCGGCGTGGCTGGCCCTGCTGTTTCTGTCGCGGCAATTGCACCTGCTGGCCATCGATGAAGATACCGCGGCGACTCTGGGCGTGAATGTGCGGCGGTGCGAAAACTCGGTCCATGTGCTGTGCTCGCTCATCGTGGGCGTGGCCGTGGCTACCGGAGGCGCGATCGGTTTCGTGGGGCTCATCGTGCCGCACGCGGTGCGGTTGATGTTTGGCGAGGACCTGCGCATTGTGCTCCCCGGCTCCCTGCTGCTGGGCGCGGCGTTCCTGGTGTTGTGCGACGCGCTGGCGAGAAGCGCGCTGGCTTCGACCGAACTTCCGGTGGGGGCGATCACCGGATTGTTGGGTGGCCCGGTGTTTCTGTGGCTGCTGCTGCGGCGGCAGCAGTACGCCGTGCTGTAGCGCCGCGCGCTCGGCAGTGCGCGCTTTCTTCGCCTAGCGCTTTTGCTAAACTGAATCCGAAATCGCCATTCCCGGAGGAGTTTTCATGGTCACGATGGTCGTCAATGGAGACCGGCGGGAGATTCAGGCTCCCACCGACACTCCGCTGCTGTATGTCCTGCGAAACGATCTCCAATTGTCCGGACCGCAATTCGGCTGCGGACTCTCGCAGTGTGGGGCCTGTTCGGTCCTGCTCGACGGGAAGGAAATCCGGTCGTGCACGACTCCTCTCTCGGCCGCCGTGGGCAAGGAAGTAACCACGCTCGAAGGGCTCCCGGCGAGATGGGCCAAGCAAAAAAGCCTGTCCCAGGGTGACGCTGAACAAACCCTGCACCCCGTTCAACAGGCGTGGATCGAGGAGCAGACACCTTTGTGCGGCTTCTGCCAGAACGGCATGATGATCAAGGCGACCGAGCTGCTGGAGCGCGTCGCGACGCCGACCGTCGCGGAGATTAAAGAGGCGTTCACGACCTCCGGCCCGTCGGCGCATCTGTGCCGATGCGGAAGCTACACCGCCATCATCGAGGCCGTGCAACGAGCCGCGGAGATCGCGGCGAAGGGAGGTAAGTGATGGCAACCCCGAACGAAACCTCGATCAACGTTTTCGGCGCTGCTCTCACGCGCCGCAACTTCGTCAAGGCGGGCGGCGCCCTGTTCGTCGGCTTCGGCATGGTGGGCGCCGACTCCTTGAAGAATGCCGCCCAGGCCGCCACCACTAAGAACTCGCTGGACGCGACGCTCCCCGAGTCGTGGATTGAAATTCATCCGGACAACACCATTCTGATTCGTACCGGCAAAAGCGATTTCGGCCAAAGCACCACATTCACGGCGTACCGGCAAATTGTGGCCGAAGAGCTGAACGCGCCGTTTGAGGCCATCACCACGGTGGTGATGGGGGACACCGATCGCACGCCCGACGGCAGCGGGGCTTTCGATTTTCTGGGAAGCGGAACGCCCAACATTCGCAAAGCCGCGGCGTACACTTATCAGGCCTTGCTGGATCTGGCCTCGCAGCAGTTGGGTGTTCCTAGAGCCGAGCTTTCCGTGAAGGATGGCGTCGTATCGGGCGGCGGCAAGAGCATGTCGTACGGAGATCTGGTGAAGGGGCAGCAGTTGAAGCTCACCATCCCTGTAAAGGGCGACCTGACCAGCATTATGGGACTGGCGGTGGACGGCAACCCGCCCATGAAGCCGGTGAGTCAATACACTGTCGTCGGCAAGTCCTATCGGAACTCCGTCACCGCTTCCAAAGTCGCCGCTAAGGAAACTTGGGCCACCGACGTGCGGCTCCCGGACATGCTGCACGCGCGCATGGTGCATCCGAAGAGCCTTGGCTCCACGCTCGTGTCCGCGGGCGCGTTGGACAAGACGAAATTTCCAAATGCGCAGGTTGTGGTGAAAGGCAATCTGGTGGGCGTGGTTGCGCCCACGGAGTGGGAAGCCATCCGCGCCGCGCAGCAGGTGGCCGCGGCCACGAAGTGGAAGGATTGGAAGGGGCTGCCCGGCCACACCCGTCTGTTCGACTATCTGAAGCGCGACGCCGATTGGAAAACGACGCGCGTCACCAAGAGCGACAAATCCAAAGGCGACGTAGCGCCGGCGATGGCGGCGGCCGCGAAGAAGCTCTCGGCCACGTATCAGCTTCCCTATATGAAGCACTCGCCTATGGGACCCACCATGGCCGTGGCCGATGTTCGCAAGGATGGGACGGTTTACGTCTACACGCACAACCAGAACCCCCAGGCGCTTCGGGGGGAACTTGCGCAGATGCTGAGCACTACGCCGGACAACATCGTCGTGCGCACCTTTGCGGGTCCGGGCCACTACGGAAGATCCAATGGCGGAAACGCCGGCGCGGAGGACGAAGCGGTGATCCTCTCGAAAGCCGTGGGCCGGCCGGTGCGGGTGCAGTGGATGCGGCCCGAGGACTTTAAGTGGTCGACGCAATCGCCCGCCGCGATGTCGGACGTCGAAATCGGACTGGACGCAAACGGCAAGATGGTGGCGTACCAGGTCGACCACTATATGCCCGCGATGCAGGATGACCGGCCTATCGGCGCGGTGCTCGCCGGTTTGCCGACGATGCCGGCTCCCAACGAGAAGGCTGTTTTCATCGGCTCGACCGTCAACGACCCTCAGGACCCGTGGATCTACGACGGCGTCGTGACTTTGCTGGAACAGGGCCACGGCACGTTCCAAGTCGGGCAGAAGGCTTCGCCGCTTACCGTGGGCCTCCGCGATCACAGCATGCGAACGCCGGGACAGTTCCAGCAAAACTTCCCCCGCGAACTGGCGGTCAGTGAAGCCGCGGCGTTGGCCGGCGTGGATGCCATTCAGTTCCGGCTGGATCATACAAAGGAAGAGCGCGTCATCGGTGTGCTCAAGGCGGTCCGCGAAGCGTCGGGCTGGGAAACCCGTCCGTCGCCACGCTCGAAAGCGGCGGCCTCGGGAACCACTCCCGTGCGCGGCCAGGGCGTGTCGGTGATGTTCCGCTCGGCGACTTACTGGGCGTGTGTGAGCCAGATCTCCGTCACTCCCTCGACGGGCGCAATCGTGGTGGAGAAAATGACGATTGCCGTGGACCCGGGCATCGTCGTCAACCCGATGCAGTTGAAGCGACAGGTGGAAGGCGGCACGATGATGGGGATCAGCCACGCGCTGCTGGAGGAACTGCAGTTCGACGAGAGCGGGATCACTACCCGCGACTGGCGCACGTACCCGATCTTGAAGATGGCCGATATTCCCGAGGTTAAAGTCGTGCTCCTCAACCGACCCGATGTCGGCACCTACGGCGGCGGATCGGAGGCAGCCAACGCACTCGCTGCGCCCGCGATCGCCGCGGCGCTGTTTGACGCAACCGGGAAGATTGCCCGGCGCCTTCCGTTGAAGCCGGCATACGTGCAGGCGCTTCTCAAAGTCTGAGGGTTTTCTTCTACACGGTCCGGAAGTCCCGTCTGCTTTCATCTCCCGCACCCCCCGGTGCGAGGCCGCATAGGCGTCCAAGCTGACCCTGGTCGGGGTTGCGGGGTTGAACCGGACAACCGATGCCGGGGCGACAAGTGGGTGAGGAATAGCTCAACTCCGCTTGCGTCAGATCACCCAGAAGTTTATATTGGCAGACTGCGTGCTTACACCTGTAAGAGATGAATCGTCGGGCCGGGAAATCCTAGCACGATGTGAATCGCGAGGCCGAAGGATAAACCAATGAGCCAACCGAACTTTGCTCTCAGGAATAACATCCATTTCAAGCCTAGGTCCCCTCTGTTAGACAGATGGTTGCTGCAACAAATCTTCAGAGCCATAGGTCCTGCGCCGCTGCGCTTCGCGTTCCAGGACGGCGAGGAAATGGTTCCTCCCGGTGTGGCGCCGGTTGCCACAGTGGTGATCCGCGACCGTCGAACGCTGGCTCGCATGATTGTCGATCCGGAGATCGGTTTTGGCGAGGCATTTGCCGGCGGCCGCATCGAGGTGGAGGGGGATCTGGCCCGAGCTCTCGAAGCCGTCTATGAATCTTGGCCCAGCGGCCGGGCGAACACCAGTTGGTACCAGCGCGTGACGTCAAACCTGATGGGCTGGCGCCAGGCGAATAGTCTGCACGGCTCCCGCCATAACGTTCATAGCCACTACGATCTGGGGAACGATTTCTACAAGCTGTGGCTGGACCCCCAACTGGTGTATACGTGCGCCTATTATCCTTCGCCTGCCGCGACGCTCGCCGAAGCGCAGGAGGCCAAGCTGGACTATGTTTGCCGTAAACTGCAGCTTCAGCCAGGGGATCGCGTCATCGAGGCCGGTTGTGGCTGGGCGCACTCGCGCTCCACATGGCGCGGCATTACGGCGTATCCGTCCGGGCGTTCAACATCTCGCACGAGCAGGTTCTCCACGCCCGCCAGCGAGCTGCCGAGGAAGGACTCAGCGATAAAGTTGAGTTCGTCGAGGACGATTGGCGCAATATCTCCGGAAAGGCCGATCTATTCGTTTCCGTGGGAATGCTGGAACACGTGGCCGTTGCCGATTACGCCCGCCTGGGAGAAGGCATCCATCGTTCCGTGGGCGATTCCGGCCGCGGGCTCCTCCACTTCATTGGCCGAAGCTATAAAGGTGTTTTCAGCCGCTGGATTCGGAAACGGATCTTCCCGGGCGCGTACGCCCCGACGCTCGGCGAGGCCATGAACATTCTTCAGCCCCACCGCTATGCCGTCACGGATGTCGAGAACCTTCGTCTGCATTACGCCCGGACGCTGGAGCACTGGTTAGAACGATTTGAGCAGTCCGGTGCGCAGGTCTCGGCAATGTACGATCCGTGGTTCCAGCGAGCCTGGCGGCTGTATCTCGCCGGATCGATCGCCGCCTTTCGGACCGGCACGCTACAACTGTTTCAGGTTTCTTTCGCAGGATCAAAGAGCCAGCCAATTTCTTGGACCCGCGCTCCGCTCTACACGGACCAAGGATCGGCACAACGGGGCCCGGCATGGACTCATGCGATGTCTTGATCGTCGGAGGCGGCCCGGCCGGCTCATCCTGCGCCTGGGGACTGCGGCATTCGGGTTTGGATGTTGTCATTCTCGACAAGCAGGTTTTTCCACGCGACAAGGTTTGCGGCGGATGGATCACTCCGGGGGTTCTGACGGACCTGGGAATTGATCCTCTCGAGTACAGGCGGGAACGGATGCTGCAGCCGATCACCGGTTTTCGAGTCGGCTGCATCGGTAGCTCGGCGCTGGAAACGGGCTATGGCGAACCCGTAAGCTACGGCATTCGGCGGCGGGAGTTCGACGACTACTTGTTGAGGCGGTCCGGCGCGAGGCTTCTGCTCGGCACGGCGCTGACGCGGCTGGAACAATCCACGCGGGGGTGGGTGGCCAATGGTCAGATCCAAGCTCGGGTGGTGATTGGCGCCGGCGGCCACTTCTGTCCGGTCGCGCGGCTGGCGGGCGGGAAGAAGAGCGGAGAGCCGGCAGTCGTCGCCCAGGAGACCGAGTTTGAAATGGACGCCGGCCAGATTGCGGCGTGTCGTGTCCGCAAAGACACTCCGGAATTGTATTTTTGTTCCGACATGAAAGGATACGGCTGGTGTTTTCGCAAGGGGGACGTTCTGAATGTGGGGCTGGGACGGGCCGATCCGCACCGGCTTTCGGCCCACGTTACCGCTTTCCTGGAGTTCCTGAAATCGGCCGGAAGGATTGCCTTTGATGTCCCGCCGCTGCATGGTCACGCCTACCTTCTCGACGGGACATCGACGCGGACCATCGCGGGTGACGGCGTTCTGCTGGCCGGCGACGCCGCTGGGCTGGCCCATCCTCAAAGTGGCGAGGGGATCCGGCCGGCGGTTGAATCTGGCTTACTCGCGGCAAGAACGATCCTTGGGGCCAACGGTTCGTACGATAGGAGACGGCTCGATACTTATGCTGCTCTCCTCGCCCGCCGGCGCCGCTCGTGGAGCATGAGCGCCGGGCGCTATCTTCCTTCCCAATGGACCGGATTCCTCGGCCGAAGTCTTCTCAGGACGCGCTGGTTCGTGCGCGACGTGGTCCTAAAGGAATGGTTCCTCCACTCAGACTCCAGTGGCGAATACTGATCTTGCTGCCGCACTGGTCTTTAGTTGACGATCGATCATCGAGTGCCGATACGTGTTGCGCCATTTGACCCAAGATGTACAGGCTGTGCATGGCGTAAGCAGCACAGGTTCGGAAGCGAACTACACCTGGGGAGCAAGGTGCTCCCGAAACCAGTCCCTCGCCAAGTCGGCCACCTTATCCAAAGCGCCGGGCTCTTCGAACAGATGCGTAGCGTTCGCGATAATCTCCAGCTTGTGTTTGGTCTGGCGGGGTAGCTGGGCCATCGCCGAGTAATTCAGGCCCAGAACAACCGTATCGTCTTCGCCGACGATGAAGAGGGTCGGCGCCAAGACTCCCTTGAGCGCTGATCCCGCCAGGTCCGGCCTGCCTCCCCGGGAAACGACAGCCCGAACGACATCCGGGCGCTCCGCAGCGGCAACTAACGCAGCCGCGGCGCCCGTGCTGGCACCGAAGTAGCCCAGCCCCAGGCCCTTCAGACCGGGTTGCCGGCCGATCCAGTCCGTTATGCCGGCCAGGCGCCGGCCGAGCAGGGGAATGTCGAAGCGCAACTGAGCCGTCTGAACATCGACGGCCTCCTCCGCTTCCGTCAGAAGATCGATCAGGATGGTCCCGATGGAACCGCGATTGAGCACACTTGCGACGTGACGATTCCGCGGACTGTGGCGGCTGCTTCCGCTTCCATGCGCGAAAAGCACCAAGCCCTTGACGCGATCGGGTAGGGAAACATCCGCGGAAAGCTCGATTCCGCCGAGGGGTACGGTTGTGGCTCCCTGTTGCATTTCCTGCTTCTCCTCTTTCTCGTGCAGTTGAGGTGCCATTTGGCGTCAACCGTAACCTGCGCGGGTGTATCATGCTTCAAAGGGAGGAGTCACAACCAATGAGCACCACCGCTCTTCTTACCCGCCGCCAGGCCCTCGTCACGGTCACCGCCGGGGCCCTCGCCACCCGCACGGCTCTCTCCGCCGACGCGCCCTTCCGCTTCGGCGGACTCGATCATCTGGCCCTCGCCGTCGATGACACCGAGAAGTCCGTCCACTTCCACACGCGCGTCTTCGGCAACACGGTCCTGAAGGAGAAAACCAACCCGCGCCACTACGTCAAGCTCGGTCCCAACTACGTCGCCATGGCGCCTCCCGGCCAGGGTCAGGCATCGCAGGCGATCAACCACTTCTGTCCGGGCATCGTGAATTTCGATCTTGCGGCCACCAAACGCGCGCTGGATCAAATGGGCATCCAGTACCGCGAAGCCACCGGCGTCGGCCTCTTCGTTCCCGACCCCGACGGCACGCTGGTTCAGCTCTGGACCGAAAACTCCTGGAGCCATCTTGGCGAAACCGCGGCCCCCGCGGCGATCCCCTCCCAAGGCGAACCGCTGCTCCGCCCCACCGGCATCGACCACATCCTCGTCAACGTCTCGAACGTAGAGAAATCCACCGCGTTTTACGAGAAGATCCTCGGTCCTATCATTAATCCTGCCAGCAGACCGCGGCGCACATGGTTCAGCGGCGGTGGCGGCAACCGCGTCGGCCTGGCGCTGGCCGGCCCCGGACAGAAACCCGGCGTCGATCACTATTGCCTCACCGCGCCGTTCGATCGCGCCTCGCTGGCGAAAGCCGTTGAAGCCGCCGGTGCAAAGATCATTCAGGGAGACGTTGCCGCGGGCATCGATTTCCTGGACGTCAACGGCATCCACGTGCAGATTATTCCGCCTGCACGCGCCTGACCGAAACGCGAAGACTATCGAACCGGAGCGGCCGGCGAAATCATTTTCCGGTACTCCGGATAAAGCGTCTCGGGCGTTCCGATAGCGGCGGCGCGCGGCACGCCGTACTTCGCGGTCATCTCATCGACGAACGGATTCTTCTCGGGCAGGTAATGCGGAGCGGTGTCCCCGGTACTGGCTTCATAAGTGGTGACGCACGGCGGTCCGATCGGCGATAGAGGCGCTGCGCTAAGTTGAAAACTTCTGGACAGGATCCACGGTTCGGCAAGGTATATTGGATCCTCGATGATCGCGAGAACCGTCATGATATCGCCGTGGCGGTAAAAGCGCGTCGTCATCGTGGCTTCATCGCTGCTGGGCGCGCCCGTCTTTCGCAGGAACCCGGCCTTCATGTGTGTCGTATGGGCGACGAGTGTGTTGCCTTCCCACGCACCGGTGGTGAACCCGGCGCGTAAGTGCTCGGCATATTTGGACGGGTGAGGCCGGCCGTCCATCCAAATCGTGAGCGGCGCCCGATCCTCCCACGCGCCGATGGTGTATGAGATCACGTTTCCTTTGATCGGGTCTGTTTCGCTCCAGATCTTCAATCCAAACGGTCCTTGGACGAAATAAAAGGCGGGCCACCCTTGGCACTGGCGTTCGACCATCGCGAGCTGCGACTCGGAATAACTCAGGGCTCTAATCCGGCCTTCCTCGCTTAAAGGGATTCCCGTGAAGTCCACCGGCAGCCCGTCACCGGCAAGGACCTCATGGTTTCGTGCCGCCCATGAGCCGGTAATTTCAGCCTGTGCGGCGGCGGTCCGGCACACGAACGGGCTCAGGAACACAGCGGCGAGTATCGCAGCGCCAGAGTAGCTGAGCGACCCGTTTATTTTGCGGCGCACGGAGTTGGATCCCATTTCGAGCCGTCGGCCTCCTTCTTGAATTGCGAACTCACGATAAACGGCTGCTGGAGGTACTGCGGATCATCGACGATTGTGGTGACCAGCAGCGCTTGGCCGCTACCGGGGAGCGGTGCGATATCGAAGTATTCCGTAACGGAAGCGTTCTCGCTGTAAGGAACGCCATTCTTTCGCAGATATCCGGCGCGCAGATTGGTCGTTACTACCTTCAGCGACGCAGGTTTGTCCCACTGTGCGGTGGAATCACCTTGCCACGTCTTTTCACCCGGCGACGGCGGCTGCGAGATGAAATGAAAGAGCCGTGTTTGCATGCCGGCGTCGCTGTCGACACGCAGCGTGTTATCGTCCTGCCAAGTGATGTGAAACCGGGCCGGCACGCGCATAATCGCAGCGGCTCCATACGCCTTGCACTGATTGCCCGAAGCTTCATCGGCCGCCGGATCCCAGGCATCCGCAACCTTTCGGGCCTGGGCGGTCATCGGCACACCCTGGTAATCGCCTTTATGGGGCGTGATCATGCGGAAGCGCCAGTCTTCGGTCACGAAAGCGACCCAATAACCCGTCAGATCGATGGCCGCGGAAGATTTCGCCGGACCCGCCGGCGCGCCGCGGTCCTGGCCGACCAGCTGTACGGCGGGGGAGGACAGTGTGACGAGTGTCGCGATGAGGAAGAATCTCATGGCACCTTTTTATTCATGCTGCGATAGATCGCTTCGACGAAATCGTTGGTGGTCCACGAACCGCTGTCGGACCCGTACCGGTGCGTGTAACCCCGGGCCGGCGAGGCGGCCTTGATCTGTTCCAACGTGAGACCTTGTTTCATCAGATCACGAATGCGGTCGCGGATGATCGTCACCATGTCGCGGTATTCGACTACGTCGAGTTGATCGCAGATGCGGCCGTGGCCGGGAATGATCAGCGTGCCCTCCTCGCGGGATACGATCGGCACCGAGGGAATGGCCGTATCGACCAGCTTCTGCAACGCTGCGATTTCGCCTTGAATGCTGCCGCCTTTCGCGATATCGATGACCGGGAATCGCGTCGTGTCAAAGATATCGCCGGCCACGACCACGTCGGAACGGCGGAAGAAGGCGATCGCATCGCCGTCCGTGTGCGCTGCCGGCTGATGGAAGACTTCAATGCCCTCGCCGTTCAGGTACATGTACTTTCGCGGCTGATGGAAGGTTTCCGTAGGCCACGCTTCGACCGGAAATCGTGCCGGCGGCGCGCTCATTCGCGTCAAGACCTGTTCGACGGCAAGTATCGACGCGCCGCCTCCCAGGAAATCGGCGGCGATACCGGCTCCGCCGTTTTGCGTGAATAGTGTCTGCCCGGCCTTCGCGAGGGCCGCGTTGCCGCCCGCATGATCCGGATCGGCGCTGGTGTCGATCACGTAACGGATGGGTTGGGTCGTGACTTTCTTGATGGCGGCGACGACGGCATCCACGCTCGACGCGGAACCTGAGTCGACAACCACGACGCCATCCGCTCCGACCTGAAAACCGATGTTGCCGCCGGCGCCCGCAATCATGTAGAAGTTCGGCCGCACTTGAAGCACCTCGAGATTGGCGCCAGGAGCCGGCTGTGCCGCTAAACCACCGACAGTGACTAAGGCGGCAGCCGCTATCGCGATTGTGCCCGGGATAAGACGCATCGCCCGCAATCCTGTCACGATCAGGCTCCTTCGATGCCTCAGGTGGTCATGCCTTTGAATGCGTACTTATAATACCGTAATCGTCCCGCCGGAACACAGGCCTACTGCGCCGAAACTCTCTATGATTTTGCGGACCACAGGTCAGAAGATCAGCTTCAACCCAAACTGAATTTGCCTGGGTGTGGTGGCCAGCGTGGTGATGAGGCCCGCCGAGGCGCTGACGGAGGCGCCCGAAAAAGCAGTGGCGTTCGGGGTGCCCAGGTTGGTTCGGTTCAGCAGATTGAAGAGTTCCGCGCGGAACTGCAAGTTCACGCGCTCCGAAAGGGCGGTGTTCTTGAACACGGACATGTCCACATCTGCCAAGCCCGGTCCCGTGTAAACGCCGCGGCCGAGGTTGCCCCACGTACCAGCCGCGGGGAGAATGAAGGCATTGGGATTGAACCACTGGGTTTGGGTCCCGAGCACTACGGGTCCAGCGAAGGAGGGGTTCAACGAGGGCCGGTCCGGGTTTCTGGTGTTGCCGTCTCCGGAGAGGTTCGCGCCGATCACCGGCGTAAAGGGAAAGCCGGTCATCAAGGTCGCAATGCCGTTTGCCTGCCAACCGTCGAAGAGCTTTTTCTCGAATCCATGGGCCGTCCTGCCGAAAGGCAGCTGGTACGTCGCGGAGAGGTTCGCCTGGTTGGTGATGTTCAGAGCGGACAAGCCCCAGTCTCTGGGCAGATCGAAGCGGTTCATGACCATTTGCGATTGATTGTTGGATTGCGCGCCGGTAAGGCCGGAATTCATGTCGAGATTCTTGGACCAGGTGTAGGCGGCGCGGAATTGCAAGCCGCGGCTCAGGCGATGCGTGAGATCCAGCTGCAGAGCGTTGTAGCTGCTATTGCCTTCGGTGTACCAAAAGAAGCCGGCGGAGAGATAGGGATTAGGACGGGCCGGCGTCACGGGAATGTATTGCGCCCCTTGCGGCACCGTCGCTCGGGCGGCGTTAATGCCTCCCGCGATGCATCCGGCGGGTGCGGCGCACGTCTGTGGGGGCACGCTATTGGGATCGATGTTGAGCAGTCCGTAATAGCCATGCGAACCCACGTAAGCGGCGCGCAGAGCGGTGCTGCCGCCGAGCTGTTGCTGCACGCTGAAGTTCCACTCCGCTACGGTAGGCGTCTGCGCGTTGGGCTGCAGGCCGAACGGCTGGAATACCGTGCAGGGCGAGGGGACGCCCGGTCCGCAAGAGGGCGGCACCGGAACGTTCGCGGTAATGGGCAGCAGCGCGGGCAACGACCCGCTGAACGCGGTCGCTCCGTTATACGGGGGCAAATCGTTTACGAGAAAGGCGGGGGCGTCGATCAGCGAGTAATAGAGGCCGAATCCTGCGCGCACGGCTGTCTTGCCCTTGCCGAATGGGTCCCACGCGAGGCCGGTTCTGGGACCCAGAAGGTGCGTGGCGTTATTTTGGGTGAACAGCGATGCCCCGATCCTCGGATTGGTCAGCAGCACTCCGGACGCATCGGTGATGTAGTTGCCGGCCCGGCCGGATTCCTCATTCCAACCCGTCGTGAATTCGTAGCGCAGGCCGGCTTGGAGCGTAAGATTGCGCCGGAGCCGGATCGAGTCCTGAACGTACCACGCGCCGAACAAACTCCGCCAACCCAGCTCATTGTGATCGGGCACGACTGAAAATCCGTTGTTGATCAGCGTGCCTTGCAGGAACGTGGTCAAGGTGCTGAAGGTCGCTCCGCCCAACCGTTTCGACACGATGTCCTCATTGTCCTGGACCCGCTGAAGCCAGACTCCCACGCTGAGCCGATGAATTCCCTTCGTGACCTGCACGTCGTCCGTGTACGTGAACAGGTTGCGCCGATTCGTTGCTCCGGCGTTGGAGCTGTCGCCGGCCCCGGTGATCCCGCCGTTGATGCCGATATTTCCAGGCGGGGCGTCCAAGACAAACGAAAGGCTGGCGGGAAACGTCGTGAGAGTGACGGGATTGAAGTCGAAACCGGCGCGCGAAAATCCCGCGCGGAATGTGTTCAGGACGTTCGGCGAGAAGATATGCGTTTCCTCGACGCTGGCCACTTGGGAGCTGAGTTGAACGCCGGAAGCGAATAGCGGATCGGTGAGCGGAATCACGCTGTGGCCGTCGTCCATCGTGTACGACGCCGAGAGGCGGTCCCGATCGAGAAGATTGTAGTCGGCGCGCATTGTGCCGAAGTCCTCGTGGACCGGATTCTTCGTAACGTAGTTGGCATACGCGGTCCCTGTGGGCAAACCATTCACCGTCAGCTCCGGACCGTTGGGCTGCGGCCATAAGGCCATGAATGGCAGCATCTTCTGATTCAAATTCGGAACCTGCGTGTATACGCCCGAGGCGTTCGGCACCAAGCCCGAGCGCGCCTGTTGGTCGGGAACCACGCTGAGGCTGCTCGTCGCCAGCGATTGCCGGTACCCCTCGTAATTGCCGAACAGGAACAAGCGATCTTTCTTGAGCGGCCCTCCCAGCGCGCCGCCGAACTGGTTTCTTCGGAAAGGCGGAACCGTCCCCTGGTCGAAAATGCCGGGCTTATCCAGAGCGCTGTTGCGGAGAAACTCGAAAACGGATCCATGTACGACGTTGGCTCCAGACTGGGTCACCACGACCACCTGGCCTCCCGCGCGCTTCCCGTATTCCGCTCCGTAGGTGTCGGTGAGCAGGTTGAACTCGCGGACCGCGTCGATCCCGAGCATGTATCCGCTGACGCTGCCGGGCGTATCGGCGAGCTGGCTGGTGCCGGTCCATTCGATCCCGTTCAGCAGAAACAGATTGTCTTGAGGGCGCCGCCCCTCCACCGAGAACGAGTTCCCCTCGCTGGTGGTGGTGTTGACGCTTTTCATCGCGGTATAGTTGATCGCGCCCGGGTTCAGCGTGATCAAATTGTCGAAGCTGCGTCCGTTGAGCGGCAACTCCTTCACTTGTTGCTCGCCCACCATTCCCGAAACTGACGACGTCGTGGTATTGACCAGCGGAGCATCTCCCACAACGGTCACGGCTTGGGCAATCTCGCCCACCTCGAGCCGCAGGCTCACGACCGCGTCCTGGCCTACCTCCAGATTGATCCCGGTGCGGACGGCCGCCTTGAAGCCGGTCTTTTCGACCTTGACCTCTTGCGGTCCCAACGCCAGCGAAAGGACTCTGAAGTCGCCCGCCATATCCGTGGCTACGGTGCGGATCGCTCCGGTCTCCAGGTTCTTCACGGTGACCATCGCATCGCTCACTCCCGTGCCGGATGGGTCCTCCACGTGTCCGGAAATCGCAGCCGTCACTTGCGCCCAGGTTGGACCGAGACTCGCCAGGAAAAGCAGAATCGCGAGATGGAGGCTCTTCATGGCGGCTCCGACGAGACGGTTTGCCGTCCGGCCTGCGGTGCAGTCATCGTTAACCTTGGTCGAAGCCGGAGAACGTGATTTGCTTGTAAATGGCGCGGGAGAGCTCATAAGTCACCCTTCCAACCACGGCAAAGGCGCCGACATGCGCCCTACGGAAGCCGGCGCTGCGGACTCTTCCCATTCCCCATGGCTGGCAGGAATTTTAGCACGGCCAACCGACAGGCGCGGGCTGCCAGCAACCGCAGCGCGTCGAACCTTCCCGCTCAGACCGCGCACCATGCCGACCATTGCCCGTTAAGGTCAAGCGATTCATGCGGCGGCCATCGTATTTGAGGACGTCTTCGAGCCTTTGGCGGCCCGCACAACGGCGTGGCCCGGGATTGGAACTCATCGCCAGCTCCCCTCTCCTCAGCCGAGCGGTCCGCCCGAAGGCTGGCTGTTACTCGAGGGCGAAAACCCACACGGACCCGCCGTCCGGCATCGGAGGAACCTCGCCTGGGAACAAGCGCGCCAGAGTGTTCACTTCTCCGCCGGCGTCTTGGCCCCAGCCCGCCAGCACGGCGATGTATTGCTTCCCGTTGACGGAGAAAGAAGTCGGCGGCGCCTCGACGCCGAACTGAGCGGGAATTCCCAAAGTAGCTTGCCCGTGGCCGCGTCGAAGGCATGGAATTTGCGATCGGCGGTTCCTCCGCTGAATACCAGTCCTCCGCCGGTGGCCAGCATCGATCCCCAGTTTACCGATCTCGCGTAGTTGTGGGTCCACACCTTCTGCCCTGTGTCGACGTTCCACGCCTGCACTTCGCCGAAGTGATCGGCGCCCGGCACGATCAAGGGCGGAAAGCCGCCCTGGATGCCGACGAACGCCTTTCCCGCCGTGTAGGTGACATTCGGGGCGCCTCCATTGTGTCCGCACATGTTGTTGTTGGCCGGGATGTAGATCATGCGCGTCTTGGGACTGTAGGAAATCGGCGGCCAGGTCTTGCCGCCATGAACGCCGGGGCAGAATTCAGCAGGTTCGTTGGTGCGGGGCTTGTGGAGCGGATCGATATCGGGGCGGCCCGTGACCGGATCGACGCCGCGGATGACGTTGTTAAAGACATACGGCTTGCCTTCGACAAACTTGATGGGCCCGGCGCTGCGCTCCAGAAACCACAGGTAGCCGTCGCGCGCTACGTCGATCAAGCCCTTGATCGTGCGACCGTTGCGCTGGTAGTCGACGAGAATGGGCGGCGAAACTTCGTCGTAGTCCCACGAATCGTTGGGATGGTATTGATGGTAGCCCTTGATCGCTCCCGTGGCGACGTCGAAGGCGATGGTGGACGCGGTGTAGAGATTATCGCCGGGGCGATTGTCCCCGATGGTGGGGCCTCCGTTGCCGGTCCCGAAAAACGCCAGGTTCGTCTCCGGATCGTAGTTCCCGGTGACCCACACCGAAGCTCCGCCGGTCTTCCACTGGTCGCCACCGGCGGGCCATGTCTGGCTGCCGGGTTCTCCCGGCGCGGGCACGGTGAACGTGCGCCAAGCCTCTTTTCCGGTCTCTGCATCGAACGCCGCCACAAAGCCGCGGATTCCGTATTCGCCTCCCGAGGCTCCCACCAAAACTTTTCCACCCGCGATCAAAGGGGCGAGCGTGGTGTAGTAGCCGGATTTGTTGTCGGCGATCACCGTGCTCCATACTTCCGTGCCGGTCTTGGCGTCCAGCGCGACCAGCACCGCTTCGCCGGCACAGACGTATACCTTGTCGCCGTACAGGGCCACGCCGCGATTGACTTCGTGGGGAACGATCGCTCCTGGGGGACGCCTCCTGCGATAGCGCCAGAGTATGGTGCCGGTCGTGGCATCGAAGGCGATCACCTGATTGAATGGCGTGGTGATGAACAGGACGCCGTTGTTCACCACAGGAGCCGCCTCATGGGCGCGGCCTTCGCCGGTCGTCGATCCCCACACCGGCCGCAGCCGCGCGACATTGGCCGGAGTGATCTGATCCAGCGGGCTGTAGCCCCAGCCGTCGTAAGTGCGCCGGATCATGAGCCAGTTCCCGTCCTCCGGCTTCAACAGGCGCTCGGCTGTGACTGGCTGGTAGTTCTTGAGGATGGCGGGCATCGGTGGCGGCGGGCCCTTGTCGCCACCTTTCTTGCCTCCCCCTTGGCCGGAGGCCGTCGGGATCAGCAAGGCGGGCGCTAACGCCGCAATCAAGGCCGCGGCGAAGACAAGAGGGGATTTAAGCATAAGCGTGTCTCGAACAGGGATGGTAGCGTGCTCCTGCTGGAAGGTTAAGCAAGGTTGGCAGCTTACTAACTAACGACTTCGCGCCGCTCGACTCTTTGGCGATCGCGCTCGCGCGTTGGCGATTGCGTCCGCGCGCGATTACTTCGCCAACTCCGGCGGAACCGGTATGGTGACCTTGCCCGTGGCCGCCCACTCGGCGCCCCGCAGGAAAGTTGTCTTGAACTCCGGGGTCACCGTGTTCTCAGGATCATGGCCCAGCGCCGTCACGAAGACCCGCCCCATCCCGAACTGGGTGGTCCAGATGATCGGCTCGTTGATCCCCGCTCCGGGTTTGGCCTGAGTGTCGCGTTCGTTATACAGCGAGTGGTCGTCGTAGGCCGTCGCCAGGACGTGATAGCTTCCCTCAGGCTGCCACCGCAGGTTGGCGAATAGCTCGTCTTTCTTGATCGTCAGCGGAGATTTCAGGCCGCGCATAATCGGATTGTCGGGATCCTTGATGTCGAGCGCGTAATCGTGCGCAGCGGAGTGGTGTCCTTGATTCGGACGCCAGTTGCCGCCGGACATCTTTTCGTAGTCGGTCCATCCGTCGAATGCTCCCAGTGACAAGTGATAGAGCACCAATCCCTTGCCGGAGCGGACAAATTCCGAGAGGGCGTTGTCGGCCCGCTCTCCAAACCGGTTCGCCGGGCGGCCGTCGTAGTAGTTCATGACGATCAGGCTGTAAGGCGCCAGCATCTCCGGCGTGCCGCCGCGGAACTCATCGATTTCGCGCGATTCAAATTTTTCTGTTTCGTCCAGGGTCTTCCGCAAGGACGCTGTGGTCCCGCGCCAATCGTGCGGATTCTGCCCGGTAATGATCAGGACCTGGATTCTCTCGGGATGATTTGCCCCGGGAGGACCGGCCTTGGCTTTCCCTTTACCGGCCTTGTCTTGACCTTGTACCAGGAGGAGTGACGCACCGAGCAGTGTCGCAAGAACAAGAAGAGTTCGGGTTCTGAAGAGGGTGGTCATGCGTGCTATGTTCTTCGGAAACGCCTCGGCTGTCAAGGGCGGGGTTCGCTACACACGGTCCAAGCTTTTCTTACGCTCGGCGAAAGACCAGGACGGCGTTAAGTCCGCCGAACGCGAACGCGTTGGACATCGCCCATTCGAGTTCCGCCGCGCGGGCGTGGTTGGGGATCACGTCCAGGTCGCAGGCCGGGTCGGGCTCGGTGAAGTTGGCAGTGGGCGGAATGATGCCGCCGCGCAGGGCTGCCAGGGTGGCCGCAGCCTCAAGAGCGCCGGCCGCGCCCAAAGCGTGGCCGTGCATGGATTTGGTGGAACTCACCAGGAGGTGATCCGCGTGCGCGCCGAACACCTCGCGGATGGCCGCGGTTTCCACGGAGTCGTTGACCGGAGTGCCCGTTCCGTGGGCGTTGATGTAGCCGATGGCTTCGGGCGCGGCGCCCGCATCGTCCAACGCCGCGCGCATCGCACGCGCGGCTCCCGCGGCCAGGGGTTGCGTAAGATGGTGGGCGTCGGAGGACATACCGAAGCCGGCTATCTCGCCCCACACCGGGGCGCCGCGGGCGCGCGCGGCCTCCAGCGGTTCCAGCACCAGCATTCCGGCGCCCTCGCCCAGGATCAGGCCGCGGCGGTCGCGCGAGAAGGGCCGGCAGGTATCGGGTGAAACCACGCGCAAGGCTTCCCACGCTTTGAGAAATCCGAGCGAGAACGGCGCTTCGCTTCCACCCGCCACCGCCACGTCGGCGATACCGTTACGCACCATCCAGAACGCCTGCCCCAGGGCGTGGTTGGAGGAAGCGCAGGCGGTGGAAATCGTGTACACCGGCCCCGTAATCCCCATCTCCACGGAGATGCGGCTGGCGCCCGCATTGCCCATCACCCGCGGAATGGTCAGCGGGGAGACGCGCTGGTTCCCGGCGTACAAGCTGCGAAAGTTGTCGTCTTCAGTGCCCTGGCCTCCGGTGCAGGAGCCGGTGACGATGGCGGCGCGATGCCCGGTTTCGGCGGTGATCTTTACACCGGCGGCAACGACCGCCTCCCGCGCGGCCACCACGGCAAACTGCGCGAAGCGGTCCAGCAGCACGGCTTCCTTATCCTCAAAGTGCCGCGAAGGGTCGAAGCTCACCGCTTCGGCGACGTTGGGAAAACGAAGCGAGCCGCCGGGCATCTGCGTGATTGGGCGGATGCCGCTTTGACCCGACGCCAGGGCCGTCCAGAAGTCGCCGAAGGTGTCTCCAAAGGCCGAGACCACGCCGATGCCGGTGACGGCCACCCGGCGCGGCGTCATGAAGCCTTGGCCGCGAGCAGCTTTTCCACTCCCTCTACCATCTGGCGCACGGTCTTGATTTCCCGGGCCGCATCGTCGGGGACGTCGATGTTGAACTCGTTTTCCAGACTGAACACGATGTTGAGGCCGTCGAGCGAGTCGATTTTCAGTTCCTCAAACGTCTTGTCCAGCGTGACGGATTCGGTGGGGATCTTCTTGGTGCGTGCGATCACCTCGGCGACGCGCGCGACGAGTTCTTCAGGCATGGAATCTCACTAGCGGTTCTCAAATTGTAGTACACGTTCTGAAAAACAACGGCGGAGCGGACCGCGACGGCGTCGAGGGTGTCAGCCTGCCGGACGGACTGGCCGCAGAAACTGGCCGTCCAAGTAACAGGTTACACGCTCGAAGTATCGGCGCTCTCGATTGCGGATGAGGTTTTTTTGAGGACCACAGGCAGCGAAGCGCGGCACCAGGAAAAACAGGTCCGAGCGGCCGGGGAGCCGGCTCTTCTTTCGCGTCCGGCTATTCTTTAGCGCCTAACTTGCGCAGCAGATCGGCGCTACTTTTCTTTGCCCCGGCCAGGGGCGTCCGTCCACGTTTGTTCTTCTGCTCCAGCCGGGCGCCCTTGTCTGCCAGAAGCTGAACGATGCCGTCGTATCCTTTGGCCGCGGCGCCGTGCAGCGCGGTATCGCCGGCCTCATTGGCCGCATTCACATCAGCGCCCAGATCAAGGGCCAGCGTGGCGGCGTCCAGGGCGTGATCCGCGTCATTGGACACGATCTCGGTCCCGCTGGTATCGCGCCCGCGGCGGTCCACACCTCCGCCCCAACCGACGCCCGCCGCCGCCATCAGCGGAGTTATGCCGTCCGTGGTTCCCAACTTGGGATCTGCGCCGGCCTTCGCAAGAACCCGCATCAAATCCACTTCAAGGAACTTGGCGGCCAGGAAAAAAGGCGTGGCGCCGGCCAGGGGCGAGGGCAAGATCAGATCCTCTCCCTCGCGAGTGATCGGAGTCCCCTTCGTAATCCTGACGTTCGGATTTGCTCCATACATCAGGAGCGTCTTGACCAACTCCAAATCGCCTCGCAGCACGGCGGTGTGCAGGGCTGCATATCCCACCTCGGCGGCGTTGGGATTCGCGTCCTTGCTCAACAGGAATGTCGCAACATCGCCATGGCCGCTGTAGCTGGCCATGACCAGCGGACTCATTCCTTCCGTTGAGACATCGTTAGGGTTCGCCCCCGCGGCAAGCAGCAGCCTGGCGGAGGCCAGATCCCCCTGCCGGGCGGCAAACATCAGCGCCGTGTTCCCGCCCGTGTCGATGGTTCGCATGACCCAGTCGGCGGCATTCCGCCCCGCTCCGCTAGCCTCGCCGGTGTAGAACAGCTGAGGGCTCGGGAGCGTGCGGGCGTGGACGTCCGCTCCATGCTCCAGCAACGCGCGCACGGCGTCGGGATGCTTTTGAGACACGGCCCACATCAGCGCGGTCTGGCCCCGGACGTTCTCTTTCGTGTTCGCATCGGCTCCACGCTCCAGCAACGCTGTTACCATTTCGGCGTTGCCGATGCGCGCCGCCGCCATCAAGGGCGATTCCCCGGTGGACGCGACGATATTCGGGTTCGCGCCGGCCTTCAAGAGCTGCTCAACCATGGCGCTCGAGGCAGCCAGAGCCAGCGGCGTGATCCCCAGTTCGTTGGCCGCGTTCACGTTCGCGCGGGCGCGGAGGAGCAGGTCCGCCATAACGGGGTCATCCCAGTAGGCGGCCCAATGCAATGCCGTCGCGCCGTCGCCCTGAGACCCATTCACATCGGCGTGCTGTTGCAGCAGTGCCCGGACACCATCCAGGTCCTGATTCTTTGCCGCATCCGCCACCCGAAGATCGCCGGCCACCGCCGTGCCGGAAATCAGGACAAGCGGCAACCAGCAGGCAGCCAGACGTTTCGCACTTGATTGCATAGAAACGGCCCTCTTATACCGTGGAGAGCTGCGACAGCTCCCCAGCGCTATCGCCAAGTTTCTCCACATGGACGCCCAGCTTGTCTAACAATGTCACATGCAGATTCGCCAGCGGAGTGTCTTTCGCAAAACGCAGGTGACGGCCGCTCTTGAGCGTGCCGGCTCCTCCGCCCGCCAGCAGAATGGGGAGATTCTTGGGGTCATGCGCGTTGCTATCGCTCATTCCCGCGCCGTAGACGATCGTCGTATGGTCCAGCAGGGAGCCGTCGCCGTCGGGCGTCGACCGCAGCTTTTCCAAGAAGTACGCGAATAACGTTACGTGATAGTTGTTGATCTTCGCCAGCTTCGCGAGTCTGCCAGGATCGTTCTGGTGATGCGAGATCGGATGATGCGCGTCCGGCACGCCGATTTCGGGGTAGGTACGGCCGCTGAACTCGTGGGCGATCATGAAGGTGATCACTCGAGTCAAGTCGCACTGGTACGCGAGCGCATACAAGTCATACATCAACTTGGCGTGGTCTTCGAAAGCGGCGGGAATTCCGGGAGGATGGTCCAGCACCGGAAGTTCGCGGGCGCTTTGCTGTTCGGCGTTTTGGATGCGGCGCTCGACATCACGGATCGCTTCAAAATACTCGTCCAGCTTGGCTCGATCTCCCGATCCAACCTGCTGCCCCAGGCGTGAGATTCTCTGGCTGACGGAGTCCAGAATGCTGCGCTCCTGCTGAATGCGGGCCATCCGCGTGGCGGGATCGGTGCTGGTGGCGTCGCCAAACATGCGCTCGAAAACCTCGCGCGGGTTGTGCTCCGCCGGCAAAGGCGTGGTGGGACCGCGCCAGGAGATGGTGCTGGTATAGACGCAGTTAAAGCCGTTGTCGCACGACGCGGCGGATTCGGTCGATTCCAATCCCAGTTCGAGCGAAGCCAATTGGGTATGCCGTCCCAACTCCTGCGCCGCGATCTGGTCCATCGAAATCCCCGCTTCGAGATCGCCTCCGTTCGTCGACTTCGGGGGCGTGTCCGTGAGAAATCGCGTGCTGGCGCGAGCATGAACTCCCACGGCGCCCTGTTTGGCGGGCGGTGTGCTATTCAGTCCGCTCAGCACCAGCAGCCGATCGCGAAACGGCTCCAGCGGCTTCAACGTGGGGGTGAACTCGAAGGCGTCTCCCTCGGCCTCGGGGGTCCACTGCCGCATCATGATCCCGTTGGGGACATAGACAGCGCCAAACCGATTCACCGGCTTGGCGGCGGTTTTCTGAAACGCAGTAAGAGCCGGAACCATGGCGTCGAGCAGCGGCAACGCCACGGTGACGCCCAACCCGCGTAACACCGTGCGGCGGTCAATCGAGTTCTTGGTGACAATCATTTGCCGGACCTCCTAGTTTTGGGCCTGCTGAACCTCTGGAGCCTTCGTGATGCTCATCTGAAAAGGAACACTTTTAACGATTCCGAGAATAATAGACGACCATTTGTAGTCGCTGGCAGCGGCATCCCGCGTGATTTTTCGAACGGCGGGCATATCGTAGTATTCAACTTCGCGGCCAAGGGCGTACGTCAGAAGTTTTTGAGTGACGGTACTGACGAACTGTTCGCGATGGCTCAGCAAGAGTTTCCGCAATCCGGCCACGCCCTCAAACTTGGTGCCATCGGGTAAGACAGCGGACGAATCGATGGGGACGCCGTCCTCGGCCTTGCGCCACTTTCCGATCGCATCGAAATTCTCTAACGAGAATCCCAGAGGGTCCATGCGCACGTGACAACTCGCGCACGCGGGATTCTGCCGGTGTTGCTCCAGCCTTTCGCGTACCGACATAGGATGATCGTTCTCACCCTTCTCCTTCAAAGGCGGCACGTCGGGCGGAGGCGGCGGTGGAGGCGTGCCCAAAATCATCTCCAGCAGCCACTTTCCGCGCAACACCGGCGAGGTGCGGTTGCCGTACGAAGTCACGGTGAGAATGCTGCCCTGGCCCAACAAGCCTCCGCGCCGGGCGTTATTGGGGTCCGTGGCGGTGAACTCCACGCGCCGGAAGCGTTCGCCGTAGACGTTCGGGATCTCGTAATGCCGGGCCAGCCGTTCGTTGACGAAGGTGTAATTCGCGCTCAACAAGTCGGTGACGCTGCGGTCGGCCCGCAGCTGGCTGTCGACGAACAACGTGGTTTCCCGCTGAAACGCCTGGCGCAGATTTTCATCGAAGTCGAGAAAGATGTCCGGATCCGGCGTCGCGCCGCGAAGCTTGAATACGTTGAGCCAGCGGGAAGCAAAATTCTCCGCTAGTTCCTTCGAGCGGGGATCCGCCAACATCCGCTCGACTTGTTGTTGCAGGGTCGCCGGCTCCCGGAGTTTCCCGCGGGCTGCCAGGTCGAGCAACTGATCGTCCGGGAGGCTGCTCCACAGGAAGAAAGACAACCGCGACGCGAGTTCCACGTCACCCAGGCGATAGACGGAGCCCGGCGCGAGACTCTTGGGAGCGCCTTCCAGCCGGAAGATGAAGTCTGGAGAGGCGAGAATTCTTTCAAGCGCCGCTTGGATTCCGGCCTCAAATCCGCCGCGCCGGCGGCCTGTATTATAGAACTCGAACAGCGTTTGCAGATCTTCCTCGGTGACCGGCCGCCGATAGGCCCGGCGGGCCAGCGTGGAAAGAATCTTCCGGGCGCAAGGCTGATCGGCCGTGGCACCGTTTCCTGAACCGCCGTTGGCCGAAACGCCGTTCGGCACGCATTCAAAGATCTTGCGGCGGCTGGGCGTGTCGCCCGGACCCGCAACATTGTAAGGGCCGCCGATCGCAACGTTGTCCACGGACGGGTTGCCGTCATACCATTCGTTAATGGCCACGGCGCGGCCTCCCGACGTCTGCGGGACGCCTTCAGGTTCGGCGTTGTCCTTCCTAAACGAAACGGCCACCACCCGCGGACCTGCCTGCGCGGGAAAGCGCACTTCTAAGCCGGCGTCGGCCGAGTGCATGTATTGCTCCCATTCGGGGTCTCCCTGAATTTGCCCCACAAAGCTGGCGGGCGCCGGTTTGCCTTTAGCTTCGCCTCCAACGGTGAACGTCTTGATGAGCTTTCCGTCCAGGCGCACGTCCAACTGGTGCGGCCGGCCGAGTCCGAGAATGTAGTCGTACAGTTGCCTGCGCAGGCGGATTTTAACGACATACTCGGCATCCAGTGGAAAGCGATGATGGATGGCGACGCCTCCGCGCGACCCGAAGGGCAGATCTTCGCTGATCCAATCGTCTTGAACCAAGCCCTTGGGTACGTCGTACATGGCGAATGCCGGAGCGATGCTGGGATCTCCCACGGCGAGACGGCTGATCGTCCGGGCCGCCGACAGGTATCGCTCCAGCAGCGCCGGCGAAAGCGACAGCACCCCCGCGATGTTGTCAAAACCCTGCTCGTCGGAACCGTCCGCCAGGACCAGCGAGCGGCCGTCGACCTCCAGCCCGAGCAGATCGCGCACGGCGTTGACGTATTCCGTCTGGTTCAGCCGATGGACCGCAACTCGGCCCGGATTGGGCTTGGCCGCCGAAGCGCGGTCCAGAGCCGTTTCCAGGCGGGTGGCGAACGCATCCAGCGCCGTCTTGTCCGGCCGCGGCATGGACCGCGGCGGCATCGCTCCGGTTCGAATCTTGAGGAGCACTTTCTCCCACAGTTGAGCGGCTCCGCCGACGTCGTCGACGGCCACGGTGTCCAGCGCAAGCGAGGCGGTTCGCAGGCGCTGGTTGTGGCAGGTAACGCAGTATTGATCGAGCAGCGCCCGTTGCGGCGAAGCCGTGGCTGGTGAACTGGTCTGCGCCGCGGCCGTAGCCAGCGTGACAAGCACTGGCAGAGCGAGCGCAGAAATACCCCTTCTGGCAGGATCAGAACACATAGTGCGACCGATCAGATGCTATCGCTCTGAAACGCCGTTGGCAAGCCCATCCCATAATTGGGAAAGACTATGATGGGAATTCGCGGGTAAGCTTCCTCCAAGGTCACCGCCCGTCAGGAAGACGATGACGAAACACTTGTCCCGACGCCGATTCCTTGCCGCGGGCATCGCGGGGAACGCTCTTGCCGCCTACGGCCAGGCACCGCTTCGCGGCACGAAAAAGGGCCCATCCGCCCCGGCTAAAGTTTCTGCGGATCCGCAACTTTGGTTGCCGGCAGATCGCGGCCAGTCGGCTAACGTTAAGTTCGCCAATTCTCCCGACTGGGTGCGGAACACCCCGGGATGGTACATCCCGTCAACCGTTAGCGCCGGCGCCTGCATGCTGGATTTTCCAGAGATAACCTTCCTGCCCTCCTTGATCAAGAACTTTCGCGATCTGCCCAAACTGCTCGAGCAGGCGCGGTCGCTCGGCACCGATACAATCCACATTGTGGAATGGTACGAAGGCAGACCGGGGGCAATAAGAATCAACTACTGGACGAACAAGGGGGATTACATTCCGCGCCAAGACATGGGCGGTGAGCCGGCTCTCAAAGAGGGTATCTCCGCCCTCCACGCTCTGGGCGGGCGATTGATTCTCTACGTCGAAGGGTTCATCATCAGCAAAGAATCCACCGTTGGCGGCGCCCATGGGGCGGAGTGGTCGCTCATTGGGGACAAGGGACCTCCTGAGGAGCCGTATCCAGGCTCCTGGAAGCCGTGTCCTGGGGCGGAAGGATGGCTGAAATACGCTGAAGGCGTCGCCCGCCGCATCGGCGGCTACGGCGCGGATGGAATTTTCTTCGACTCCCAAGGTTTCCAGATGGATTGGAAATGTGTATCCAGGGCGCATGGGCATCCACCTGGAGGTCCCAAGGTATTCAACAATGGATGCGCCAATCTTCTCCGCCGGGCGCGCGCAGCATTGCGTGAAGGAAATCGGGAGGCCATCTTAATCACCGAGGGTCCGAAAATGGAGCTGCTGTTCGAGCACACGGACGGATCTCTGGAGTGGAGCATCGACACTTTCGTCAGGCGCTGGCTCTGGGACGCCCAGGGAAAGACGGACACCATTACGAGCGGCTACTCGCTCGACGACTGGAACCAGATCATGGCGATTGGAGCCAAGCTTGGTGTTGGAGGGCAGTTTTTGAAGACTCCGCCGGGTTCTTCCGCGCGCGAGTTTCTCGGCAGCTTCTTTGAGAAGCCTCTGCCGGAAAAGCCGGGCGACTTGCAGAAAGTCGCCCACCGTGCGTCCTGGGGGCTGCATGCCTGGCGCAATGCCGGGCTGATGCTGGGACTACGAATGCCGGGCTTCGACGACTTCCTCCCGAGGTACTGGCAACAGATGGAGAACGCACCCGACCCGTTCAAACAGTTGTGCTCGAACGCCGGCACGTTGCGTGGAGCGCTGGAGGGATTACGCCCGCGCGTCGAGGCCATCGACACCGCGCTTAGCGGCAAGACGGCCCCCGCTCCAACGGAATATGTAAAAGCACTAATGCAAGCCAGAAGGAAACTCGCACCGATCATCGATCACGGCAGTTCGGTGGAGTTGGTACGCTCACCTTTCCCGAGAGCCGCCGGATGGCGGTTCACCAGCGACAAAGGGATGGCGCTCACTGCCGTGAGCTTGGCCGACGTGACTCGCGAGGTCCAATTCCCCAACACGAGCGGCACCTGGATAGACGGCGTTAGCGGCGACGAGTTCGCGGCCAAGGGGAATACGCTGGCGGTCCCAGTCCCGGCGCATCGCGTCCGTCTCCTGAGCGCCGGAGCCCGGTGAGAACTGAAGATAGCCGAAGGTACCTTGACACTACGGAATCGGCGTGCTATGCCTGATGTTGCTGCAGCACGCAGTGCGGAAATTGATCATGGGGGCGTCATGAGGAACAAGCTGGCTTTGATCGCGGGTCTCGGACTGATTTTTTCGACGGTGCCGCTGGCGGCGCACCACTCGTTTGAAGCCGAATACGATTTCAACAAATCGGTGACGGTTACCGGCACGGTCACCAAAGTGGAGTGGATGAATCCCCACGCGCGCTTTTATGTCGATGTGAAGGACGACAGCGGCAAGGTGGTCAATTGGAATTTTGAACTCGGCCCCATCAACATACTGTTGAAGCAGGGCTGGAGAAGGGATTCTCTCAAGCCAGGGGACCAGGTAACCGTCGAAGGTTATCTAGCCAAGGACGGCGACGGCCTGGGGAACGCGCGCAAAGTCACGCTTCCCGATGGCCGCCGGGTCTTCGGCGGATCTTCAGCCGAGAATCCGCGGTAACTGGCCAATCTGGCCGCCCACGAGCGGCTGCATAGCGGTGCTGTGTTTGGGGACCCCTCCGGGACCTTGCGCGATGAAAGCCCGGATAGAGCCTATCCGCAAGGGAGTCGTCCCGGTAACCTGGAAGTCTGTCCGCGCGCCCCAATACCTAGGCAACTCGGAATAGGAGATCTAGCATGCGATTGCGTTATTTGAGCGTGATGGTAGCTGCGGCAGCCACAGTATCGTTGTTAGCGCTCTCGTGGGCTCCTGCTTCAGCTCAGGAAAAAGGCAAGGACGAGAAGAAAGTGCGGTATCCGGGCGCCGTTCGTCCTACCAAAGCGCCTCCTCCCGGTCCGCCCGGACCGGTACCGCGGCAGCCGGATGGCAAGCCGGACTTTTCCGGACTCTGGAACTCGCAGCGCGAGCTGCCTGGCGATGCTGAACCCGAGATGCTGCCATGGGCCGCCGCGCTCACCAAGCAACGCGTGGAAAATTACTCCGCCGACGACCCCGAAGCACGTTGTGTTCCGGGCGGCGTTCCGCGGGCCACGCCTTATCACGTTCAGCTGGTCTCGACCCCCACGCTGCTTTTGACCCTGTACGAGGGGAATATTCACACCTTCCGCCAGATCTTCCTGGACCGGAAGGAGCATCTCAAGATCACCGAACCGCTGTGGTACGGCGACTCCATCGGCCATTGGGAAGGCGACACGCTGGTGGTGGACACGATCGGCCTCAATGACAAATTCTGGTTCGGCATGTCCGGCCAGCCGCATACGACGCAGCTCCACGTGACCGAGCGCTACCACCGCCGCGACTTCGGCAACCTGGAGGTCGAAGTCACGATTATAGACCCCGGTACATTTACGAAGCCGTGGGTACAACGCCGGCTCGCGACCCTGGAGACGGATTGGGACATGATCGAGTATGTCTGCAACGAGAACAACCAGGACCCGACGCGTTTAGTCGGCGAAAAAGATAAACATTAGAGGCCGGACCGGGGATAAACGTGGATACACGCGGATACACGCGGATAAACGAGGAGAGTTCAACGTGAGGGTACGTCTGACGAATGCGTTGGCGGCTACAGCGGCGGTCGCGGCGGCGTTGTGGTTTGCGAACTTCCCGGTCCTGGGTCAGCAAGCCAAGAAAAGCGCGCCTGCGCCCCACGCCCTCGACGGTAAGGTGGATCTGACCGGGGTGTGGATCATAGCGGGCAGCACGAATCTGCCCAGCGACCCCGACTATCTTCCGGCGGCAAAGAAACTCTACGACGAGCGGAAGGCCAGCGGCGGAAAAGGCGATCCGGAGAAAGCGTGTTTACCTAACGGCGTGGTGCGGATCGAGCCGCTCCCTTATAAGATCGTGCAGACTCCCAAACTGGTGGTGCTGCTCTCGGAGGGGAATACGCATAGTTTCCGCCGGTTCTTTCTGGACCGTCCTCATAACCTGGACTTTGAGCCGAACAATTGGAACGGGAATTCGATCGGCCATTGGGAGGGCGATACGCTGGTAGTGGACACGCTCGGTTTCAACGATAAGAGCTGGCTCGACGGCACCGGCAAACCCCACAGCGAAGCGCTGCACGTGGTCGAGCGCTACCGGCGTCCGGACCTGGATCATCTGGAAATCGCTTACACGCTGGAGGACCCGCAAGCGTTCTCCAAGCCGTATGCGTTTACCAGAACCTTCACGCGTGTGACAGACCGGGACCTGCACGAGTACTTCTGCGCGATGGACGGTTTCGTCGGGAAGTAGCTGGGCGTCTAAATACGACGCAGCAATCATCACCGCGAAGCGCCGCGAGACACCCTTACCGTGGCGGCAAGCGCGTCCACACGACCCGAGACGACTGGAATCGCCGCGAGAGTCTATTCGCGGGAATGCTTGGCCAGCTGGACAGGCTTGCCGTGGGGAGTGTGACGATAGGCGTCAGCCCAAGCCTCCTTGCGCTCCAGAAGCGCGGCCGGATCGGTCAGGCCCTTGCTGCTCACCAGGCGCTCCAGAGCGGCCAGCCAGTGGTGATAATAGTGCGAGCCATCGTCCGGCTCGTCCCGATCAGCGGCGCTTTTGAGTTCGGCGGCGAGCGCGTCAGCCCACTCTTTCCATGTGAAATGGCCTTGCGCGGACAGGCGCACCGCCAGCGCGAAGGCCTGGGCCTGCCATGGCTCGGCAAATACCGGACCGCCTTCATCGCGCGGCAGGCGGGGCAGGCCGGCCACCGGATCGGGGTTGGTTTCAGGCCCGCTCAAGGTAGTCGTCCCACATGTCGATGTAGACGGCGTCGCGCGGCGAGGCTTGTTCGCCCCACAACTCGCGGGCGGCGAACCGAACCGAGTAGACGTGCTGCGGCTTCTCACCCTGGAACAGAGCGTTAGTGTCGGGAAAGACGTACACGCCGTGGTCCCGGATAATGATGCCCACCTTACTGCGCGCATAGCGCGGAAGCCGCGTATGACCGGCAGGATGGATGTTGCGGGCGCGCACCCGCTGCCTCACTTTGAAGCGCGGAGCCACGGCCGCGTCGCGGCGCGCCGGTCCACCCCGGCCCAACGTCACGGGCACCATGGCTGCAGTCAGAGCCGGAGTCGACTTGGAGGTGCCCGGCGCGGCCTTCCCACTCTCGATCTCTTCGCGCGTGGCAACATCCAGCCGGACCAGGTTACCCTCCAGCCGCGCCAGCCACTTCTCGTAATAACTCATGCGCAGATATTCGGCCGGGGGAAGCACCTCGATCCCGTATCGCGAATTGTCGAGGTTGCCCTTTCCGGCTCGCACAGCGAGGTTCAGCGCAAATACCCGCCCTTCCCAGGGTTGATGGAAAACTGGCTCGTTACTCTCGGGCTCGATCGGACCCATGTTGTGCATGCCGCCCATGTCGTGGATGCCGTTCACGCTTTCCCTCCTGGGAGTGTGACCTTCGCCACGCCCACCATCGAATCGCGCGTGACCAGCGCGGCCAGTTCCTCTTCCGTCATCTTGTCGCTGCCGGCCGGCCGCTCCGGCAGCACCAGGTAGCGCAGCTCCGCGGTGCTGTCCCACACGCGCACTTCGACCTCGTCCGCCAATTGCAACCCAAATTCGCGGAGGACGCCTCGCGGATCGATCACCGCGCGGGACCGGTACGGCGCCGACTTGTACCAGACTGGAGGCAGCCCCAGGACCGGCCACGGATAGCAGGAACACAGTGTGCAGACCACCAGGTTGTGGACCTTGGGCCCGTTCTCAAGCACCAGCATTTGTTCCCCCTGGGAGCCGCCGTAACCCAGTTCGGCGATGGCGGCAGTGGCGTTCGCCAGGAGACGCCGCTTGTAGGCGCGATCGACCCAGGCCCGCGCTACCACTCGCGCGCCGTTCCGCGGCCCGACCTTGTGTTGGTAAGTGTCGATCAGCGCGTCGAGCGCCGCCGGGTCAACCAGTCCCTTCTCCACCAGCAGAGATTCCAGAGCTTTGACCCGCAGGGCGGGATCGGAGGGCGGCGCCTGGTGATCGTGATCATGACCTTGGGCGCCCGCGGCCTCACGTGTCGCCGCGACGCCCGCGGTCGCCAGGAAGCCGCGCCGGGTGGTGTTCATCGACCTGCCCTTTCTCTTTTTGGCCAAGAAGTTCTCGATTAACCGGAGTCTCCGTCTTCGCTCGGGGCTTCCAGGCCAGTATACGTCCAAGCGCCACCCGATGGCTCCACGCAGACACACCGTCCCGAGCGCCTCGGCACGCTTGGCAATACTGAGCACCCACATGAGACCGAGTGGATATAGAATATCGAGTACGCGTGTGGTCTGCCGAGCAACCACGCGTCGATAAGGAGCGAATATGTGCGATCAAGATCATTTTGAGGACGACCGACAGCGGTACGAGGCTCTCGGTTTGGTGACACGAAAGCAATTCGGCATCATGCTGGGAGCAGGCGTGGCCATGATGCTGCCAAAAGTCGCGAACGCGGCTGCAGTGACCGAAGCAGAAGTGAACGTGATGACGCCGGACGGCACCGCGGACTGCTACTTCGTGCATCCCGCGAGCGGAACGGCCCCAGGTGTTCTGGTTTGGCCGGACATCTTCGGGCTGCGGCCGGCGTTCCGCCAGATGGGCAAGCGGCTCGCCGAATCGGGCTATTCGGTGCTGGTGGTGAATCCGTTCTACCGTAAGCAGAAAGCCCCGACCGCGTCCAAGGGCGCCGCAACTCCAATCCCGGAGTTGATGCCGCTGGCGCAGGCCCTGAACGAGACGACGCACATGACGGATTCCAAGGCGTTCATCGGGTGGCTCGACAAGCAATCGTCGGTGGCGAAGAATCGGAAGATGGGCACTCAAGGCTATTGCATGGGCGGCCCGATGGCGTTTCGTGCCGCGGCCGCCGTGCCCGATCGCGTCGGCGCCGTCGCCTCCTTCCATGGCGGCGGACTGGTGACCGAAATGCCGAACAGTCCCCATCTGCAGGCTTCGAAGACCAAGGCGCAGTTCCTCATCGCGATTGCGGCGAATGATGACATGCGGTCTCCCAATGAGAAGAACGTTCTGAAAGAGACGTTCGCCAAGGCGAACCTGCCCGCGGAAATCGAAGTGTACACTGGCTCCGCGCATGGCTGGTGCCCCCCTGATTCGGGGGTCTACAGCGAGCCCCTGGCCGAGAAGGCATGGAGCCGTTTGCTCGCGCTGTACGGAAAAGCTCTGGCCTGAACATCGAGTCTGGCGAGCTCGCTCCGGGTCTAGTCCCGCGAATCTGACGGCTGGCCACGCCCGGGGCTAACGCCATAACAATATCGCCGCTTACCAGCCGGAGTTCAACGCTGGCGCGCTTGTCAGGAACTATAGATCCCGGGCCAGGCTCCCACGGAAACGGCTCCAACGGAGGCAGTACGGGTGTATGATGACTGCAAATCCGGATTCCCCGATAGAAATCCGTACAAGGCGCAGGGAGGTTGAAATGAACGAACGTATTCTCCATGGAGTTACCGCAGTCGCACTCAGCCTGAGTCTTACTGCGATGCTCGCATTTTCTCAGACACGGGGGCCGGCGATAGCGTCGCAATCGCCGGCCGGCAGCCTGGTTGGACGGGAAACCGGCGGTGACGGGGGTAACGGGGGCGCGGAGGCGTGCAGTCACTCGCCTATTTGCGCCTGGGGAAGAGGGCGCAACGCGATCACTCACGAACAGCGCACTCCGAATCTGGGTTTCACCTTCGCTTATCCGTTTGCGCTACCGGACGGACTAACCGGCGGTGTCTCGGCAGTTGCCCTGAATTCGAAAGAGCACCTGTTCGCCTTTCAGCGCAACCCTGCGGGAAAACCGCAGTTGTTCGAGTTCGACCAGAATCACAAGCTTGTACGCACCATCGGCGAGGAAGTGATCGGCCATCAAAACAAGGCGCATGGCATGGCCATCGACGCACAGGACAATATCTGGATCTGCGACGAGAATGGCGACACGGTGATGAAACTAAGTCCCGAGGGGAAGCTCCTCATGACCATTGGAGTCAGGGGTCAAAGAGGCGATTGGGATGAATCCAACGGACAAAGGCTTCTCTGGCAGCCGCTGCACCTGGCCTTCGCTCCCAACGGCGATATTTATATCGGCATGGGTCATGCCAACGAGAGCCCTAATGACACCGATAAGTCTCCGGCCAACAGTAGTGGCGCAGCGCGCATACTGCACCTGGATAAGAACGGCAAATTCCTGCATCAATGGTTCGGCAACAATGCCGGACAAGGACATTTCAGCATGGTCCATGGGATCGCCATCAATCCCAACAACGGCAACGTGTATATCGGCGACCGGGAGGAATATCGCATCGTTGTCTATGACGGGAACGGCAAGTTCATCAAAACGATTCAAATGCGAAACCTGGTTTGCGCCCTGTATGTAGACCCGCACAACCAGCTGTGGATGGCGACCGGGCAGGATGGCCAGTTCTTCAAGCTGGACTGGGATGGCAACGTACTCGGTGCGATCGGCAACGGACCCGGTCGAGGGGAAGGCCAGTTCGCTGAAGCCAGCTACATGGCCATGGATTCGCACGGCAACCTGTTTACAGGCGACACCAGCGTTGCCCGTATCACCGAAATGGTCGCGCCGAAGAAGTGACGAGAGGCCGCCTCTAGTAAGCTCTCTCAGTCAATTCGTTAGCAATCCCCAGGCTTACGCCACGGGGTTATAGCCCCGCCCCGTGAGGGCGGGGATCGGCCACCAGAGCGCCCATAACACGATCGCCTGGGACAGCTTAGTCCCGGGCGGCTCTGGTCTCTGCGGCGTTGCGGCGCAATCCTGGCGCTCTGGCGGCACAGTGGTAAAACGCACATTGGCGCATGAAACCCTAAGACCTGCGCGGCCACACGCAGTTCTTCCCTGGGTCCCTTCTAATCTATTGATTTTGCAGGGGTGAACCTTGGCCTCCGGCCTGCCTGATTTGAAGCAGGCGCGGCCACGAGCCCGCCACCGGAAATTCATATTCCGGGGAGGTATTTTGAAATGACCAAGCACCCTATTTTAAAATGGGCCGCGCTGTTTTTCATTTGCGCGTTCTTTTCCATCGCCGGTTCCGCACAAGAGCGGCCGGCGAAACGCAATCCAGCCTACAATCCGGCTGCCGCCTCTTTGTTCGATTCCTTTAATACCGGGGTAGTACTTAAGATCAAGAGCGCCTCGATTGCGAAAGACGGTACAATCACGGCGCGTTTCACTCTGACGGATTCCGCGGGGGCGGGCCTCGACATCAATGGCGTTTTACCCCGGGCGCGGCAGGCGTCAGCTTAGTGGCAGCCTACATTCCCACCGGCCAGACGCAGTACACGGCTTACACGACCACGGTGGATCAGCCCACCACCAACAAGAATCCTTCCCAGGTGCAGGCGAGCACGGATCGCGGAGGCAAATTCGCCCTGGTGGATGCGGCCTCCGGCACCTACGACTACACCTTCGCGACCAAAGCCCCGGCGAATTTCGATGCCACCGCGACACATTCGATCGGTGCCCAGGTGGAACGCGACTTGTCCGCTTATGGCTTTCCGAGCATGTTCACGTCCGACGACGTCTTCACCTTTGTTCCAAACGGTTCCGCGGTGACCAACGTTCGCGACATCATCAACGAGAAAAGCTGCAACGGCTGCCACAACCCGCTGAACGCGCACGGCAATCCAGGCCCGCGTCAGAAAATCGCATTTTGCGATTTGTGCCATACCCCGCAGAGCACGAATCCGGACTCCTTGAACACCGTCGACATGAAGGTGTTCATTCACAAACTTCACCGGGGGTCCAGCCTGCCCAGCGTGGTCGCCGGCACGCCGTATTACGTGGAACACCGCGGCACCCGGGAAGATTTTTCGACGGTGGTGTTTCCACAGGACATTCGAAACTGCGCGACCTGCCATGCCGCCGGCCCCACGCAATCCAGTAAATGGATGACCAACCCCAGCCGCGCCGTCTGCGGTTCCTGCCATGACGACGTCAACTTCGCCACCGGCGACAAGCACGTCAACTTGATTCAGGCCGACGACACACAGTGCGCCAACTGCCACACGCCGGCGCCGCACAACGAGTTCGACGCCTCGATCCCCGGAGCGCACACCGTTCCCAACGCGTCCGCTTCCCTTCCGGGAATCGTGGGGAAGATTCTCAAAGTCGACAACGGAACCGCCGGGAACAATCCGACGGTCACATTCCAGGTTACCGATAAGGCTGGAAATCCGCTGGACATCACCAAGCTGACAACCATCCGTTTGGTGCTCGGAGGGAATAACATCGACTACGGCGTCACGCCTGCCGGAATGCGGGTCTCGGAAACCCCCACCACGGCCACCGGCGGTTCGAATGGAACCTACGTCTACACGATGACCAATAAGATCCCGGCGACGGCAACCGGTTCCTACACGATTTCGCTCGAAGCGGCCAACACGGTGACGCTGCTGCCCGGAACCACGCAGCAAGTCACGGCGACCGATATGATGTTGCCGTTCGAATTCTATTTCCCGGTGGACAATAGCACAGTAATTGCGCGGCGTCAGGTGGTTTCGCTGGGCAAATGCAGCAACTGCCACCAGAACCTGGGCATCGTACACGGGGGAAGCCGGGGCAATACGCAAGAGTGCGCCATCTGCCACAACCCGACTCTGTCGGATGGTACTTCCAAGCAAAGCGTCAGCTTTGCCTCACAGATTCACAGCATCCATCGTGGCCAAAACCTCGCGAATCCGTACATCCTGGGAACCACAAACTATCAGGAAGTGCGGTTCCCCGGCGACCTTCGCGACTGTACGACCTGCCATGTGAACAATTCGTATCAGCCGGACAACGTCGGCGCTGTGGCGCCGATAGCAAGCCCGGGCGGCTTCACGCCGACCACTCCTCCGATTTCGGCGGCTTGCCAAGGATGCCACGACGATAAGGCGACTGCTTCTCATGCCTTGTCGAACACGTCGGCACTGGGAGAGGCGTGTGTTACATGCCACGGCATCAATGCGCAGTTCGCAGTAGACACCGTGCACGCGCGGACGGAATAGAGCCGCTCGCGTTCAAGCGAAGTCGAACCAGCCAGCGAACTCTGCTGGGCGGTGTCCTCGGAGGCAGCGGCCCCAGGAGCGCCACGGCCAGGTGGCCGGCGAAAGACTCCAGCCGGGCCGCTCAATCCTCTTCGGGAATCGGGATTCCCCGCTCGGTCATTAACTTCTTGATGAGGGCGACGGTCTCGGGCCGGTTGACCGGCGCTTCCACCGTAACCGCCACGCCCTTTGCAAAATTCAGGGCGAGCCTCCCGGGACCCGAGCAAGTTTTCCTCACCGCATCGCCACAATACGTTCCTTTGTCTTTAGCGTCCAGCTTCGCGCCATGTTCCACCAGAGCGACCAGCTCTTCGTTCGCGCCCCTCTGCGCAGCGCCCATCAAGGGCGTCATTCCCTGGTCGTTGGCCGCATTCACATCCGCGCCGAGGTCCAGCAGCAGCTTGAGAGATTCCATGTCCTCCGCATGGGACCGGTGCTGAACGAGGCCCTGCACAAACCCGACGCCCGTACATGCCATGAGCGGCGTGGTGTGGTCCTTGGTCGCGATCCCGGGATCGGCGCCATGCGCCAATAGAAGTTTCATCACCTCGGCATCGCCGCCGAAGGCTGCGCGGAAAAACGGAGTGGCGCCTTCTTCTTTGAGCCAGATTACGTGGCTCGCGACGTGTACCTCGGTTTCATACGCCAGCCGGGGGTTCGGTTCCGCTCCCCGACCCAGAATGAGCTTGATGAAGTCCAGCGCCTGATCGGTGTTAGGAGGGACGGGCATCGTCCCCGTCTCAATGCTGCGGTGCTTGACTGCGAGATATAAAGGCGTCCAACCCTTTTTATTGGCCAGGCTCACATTCGCGCCCTTATCGATCAGGTACCGCGCCATATCGTAACGGCCGTTCAGAATCGCCACCAGCAACGGGCTGCTGCCATCGCCCGAGGTCTCGTTGACATCGGCTCTTGCATCGGTCAAAACCTTCACCGATTCGAATGAGCCTTCCCGGATCGCAAACATCAGCGGCGTCAGCCCCCCGCTCTGCATGTTTTCAGGAAACTTCGCGGCTGGCCCGCCCGTTCCATAAGCCGTGGCCTTCTCTTTTTTCGATTGCGCGTTTACGTCCGCCCCGTGCTCGATCAGGACGCGCATGGCATCGGCATGGCCCTCGACCGCGGCCCACATCAGAGCCGTAGTTCCGCGTAGCGTTTCCTTCGCGTTGACATCGGCCCCATGGTCGAGCAGCACCTTTATGGCTTCGATACTACCCGCGCGCGACGCCTCCATCAGCGCCGTCTCTCCGGTGAATAGGAACGTGCCGTTCACATCGGCTCCAGCCCGCAACAGCCTTTCGATAATGGCCGCGTTTCCGTTTTCGCCGGCTTGATAGAGGGCAGTGGCCCCATCCTGGTTCGCCGCCTTCACGTTCGCGCCGGCTGCGAGTAGCTGGTCTATTAGTTCCAAATCATTCGCCCGCGCCGCCCAGGTAAGCGCCGTGGTGCCATCCGGCTGGGGAGCATTCACGTCGGCCTTTTGGGCCACCAGCGCGCGAACCGCAGCCCTGTCCCGATTCATCGCGGCATCCGCCACGGGACTCGGCGCTGCGCCAAAGCCGGCGATCGACAGAGCCGCGCAACCACAGATCACAAAAGTACGGGATCTGACGCTCATTTTCCAGGCGCCTCCGCGACCTCGCCTTAGTTTACTCCTCTCCTGAGCTTCCCTCCAATAGTCAACCAGGGCGAATCCCGAGCGGGGCCTCCGGAATCCTACGCAAAATCCCAAGAACCCGAGCGTGCAAGCTACGCCGGGAAATTCGCCGTGCGGTCGGGCGCCCGCAGTCGGGCTGCGCGGCTCGCGACGCCAACTCAGGAGCTGGAGGAAAAAGGCCGAGTCCCCCAACGGCTACCAGCCGACAAAATTTAAGCAGGTGTCGGATGTGTCGGATTGTGTCGGATTGTCGTCGAACCGAAGTGCTTTCACATAAAGATCATCTCCACACCCCAGGATAACTGGTGGTGCAGATCACCGGGTGTATTTGTGAACGGTTTCAACAGGATATGGCTTGTGACTGGTTCTTGAATGCGATCCGCAGCCCCCAGCAATCCAGGTAAGCAACTGATTCTTAGTCCAGTAGAGCCACCAACAAAGCGAACCCACGGGCTGGGAAGAACTGGGCCGCCTCCAAAGGCTGCCGGCTATAAAGCCTGCCCCACGCCCACCGCCGCTGTCCAGCAATTCGCCGCCCCAATTTCTCGGCGCGAAGTGCTAGCATCAGGAATGCCGGGGACCTGTATCGGTGCCGGTTGTGTGAGTTGAAGGACAGCGCTTCCTCAGGAGCAGTGAGTAAGGAGCAGCGAGTCATGACACGAGCGTTCTGGATTGCGCTGATCGCGGCATCGCTAGCAGTTCTCGCCCCAGCCCAATCCGTCGGCGCGCCCAAACAGGCTCCGAAACCCGCCGCGCTCCCCGCAGCAGCCCAGCGAGCCCTCCTCGATCAATACTGTGTCGGCTGCCACAATCAAAAAGCCAGAACCGGCGGCCTGGCGCTCGACTCATTGGACTTGTCCCGCGCAGGCGACCACGCCGAAACTCTCGAAAAGGTGATCCGCAAACTCCGCGCGGGCATGATGCCGCCCGCTGGCGCGAAGCGTCCGGACCCAGCCACCTATGAGGCGCTTGCATCCGGTATCGAGAACAGCGTCGATCAGGCGGCCAGCGCGAAGCCGGGAGTGGCCGCGCCGGGAGTGCACCGGGTCAACCGGGCGGAGTATGCAAACTCAGTCCGCGACCTGCTGGGACTGGAAATCGATCCGGCCGAGTTCCTGCCGGTAGACGACGCGAGTTCCGGCTTCGACAACCTGGCGGGCACCTTGACCTTGTCTCCGGCTCTCGTCGAGGGCTACATTGCGGCAGCGGGGAAGATCAGCCGGCTCGCGCTCGGTCACGAGACGGCCTTGACGGAGAAGCGCTTCGTGATTCCGGGAGACCGTTCGCAGGAGACCCATGTAGAAGGTCTGCCTCTTGGCACGCGCGGCGGAGCGCTCTTCAAGTACACTTTCCCGGCCGACGGCGAGTACCTGATCTCATGGTTTGCAGTCCGCGATTACAACGGCGTGCTGTTTGCGGGCAATCACAAGGGCGAGAAGGTGGAGCTGCTCCTCGACGGCGAGAGGATCAAGCTATTTGAAGTGGATCAGGTGGTGAAGGTTGCGGAAGCGCTCAAGGAAAAGAACGAAATCCGCACGTCCGTGAAAGCGGGTTTGCATACCGTGGGCATCGCCTTCCTCGCCACGACTCGGGTGCCGATCGACGACTTGAACCGCCACCAACTGAGAAGCGTGATCGAGTCGGGTCCCCTCGAAGGATTCACGTTCTCGCCGCAGATCGGGCAGGTGGTGATTACGGGTCCTTACAACGCCACGCGCGCGAAGGATTTGGCGAGCCGCCGCAAGATCATGGTGTGCCAGCCGGCCGCGGCTGCCGATCCGGCCAGGGTTACCGATGAAGTGCCGTGCGCCAAGAAGATCCTTACCGAACTGGCTCGCCGGGCCTATAGAAGGCCTGTGACAGATACTGATCTGGAGGATCTGCTCAGCGAGTACCAAAACGGCCGGAATCAAGGCGGAGACTTTGAGAGCGGGCTCGAAAGGGCTCTCGAAACCATTCTCGCGGACCCCGAATTTGTGTTTCGCGGCGAGGCCGTCCCAGCCGGCATCAAGCCCGGACAACCCTACCGCATCAGCGACCTGGAATTGGCATCCCGCTTGTCCTTCTTTCTCTGGAGCAGTCCGCCGGACGAGCAGTTGCTGGCGCTGGCCAGCCAGGGGAAGCTGAAAGATGCGGCCGTGCTCGAGCAGCAGGCCCGGCGCATGCTGGCGGACGACCGCTCGCGTGCGTTGGTGACGAACTTCGGGGGGCAGTGGCTGCAGTTACGGAACCTGGCGAGTTCCTCTCCGATTGCGGTTGATTTTCCGGACTTCGACGACAATCTGCGGGAGGCATTCAAGCGCGAGACCGAGATGCTTTTGGAAAGCATCATCCGCGAGGACCGCAACGTGGCGGAACTGCTTGATGCGGACTATACATTTGTTAACGAGCGCCTGGCCCGGCACTACGGAATCCCAAATGTCTACGGCAGCCAGTTCCGGCGCGTAAAACTGGATGGGGAGTTGGAAGTGCGCCGTGGACTCCTGGGCAAAGGGAGTATCGAGCTGGTGACGTCACTTGCCAACCGGACATCCCCGGTGCAGCGCGGCAAATGGGTCCTGATGAACATCCTGGGCATTGTTCCCCCGGATCCGCCTCCCAATGTGCCGCCCTTCAAGGAGAACAGCACCGCGGCCGGCGGCGCTCCGATACAAATGTCCATGCGCCAGCGTATGGATGAGCACCGCACGAACGCGGTCTGCTCCAGTTGTCACAAAATGTTCGACCCGATCGGCTTCGCGCTGGAATCCTTCGACGCCGTGGGGCGATATCGCACTGCCGAGTTCGGACAGCCGTTGGACCTGTCCGGTCAGTTGGTGGACGGAAGCCAATTCACCGGCCCCACGGGATTGCGGCAGGCGTTGCTACGCTACTCGCCACAGTTTGTCCGAGTCGTGACGGAAAAGCTGCTGACATACGCGTTAGGGCGCGCAGTGGGCTACTACGATATGCCCACGGTTCGCGCGATCGCGCACGAGGCGGAACGCAACGACAATCGTTTTTCATCGCTGGTGTTAGGAATCGTCAAGAGCGCGCCGTTTCAGATGAACGTGAAGCCCGCGGAGAAGCTTGCGGCTTCCAGGAAACTCTAAGGCCATGTCGATCACTGGGTTTATCACTGGGAGGCACATTCCACGCCGCACTTTCCTGCGTGGCGCCGGCGTCACGGTAGCGTTGCCATTTCTAGAATCGATGATTCCCGCGCGGGGTTGGGCGGCCGCGCCGGCCTCCAAAACACGGTTCGCTGCCATTTTTTCACCTCACGGCTGGGCTCCGACATACTGGGCGGACAACCGCACCGAAGGTCTGCAGGGGGTGAAGATCGAGAAGCCGGAGGAACGGAACGTTGGACTGGGTTTCATTCATCAGCCGTTTGCGCCTTGGCGGAATAACGTTACGATCGTCTCGGGATTGGATGCTACGTCCTCGATGCCCCCTCCGGGAGTGACAGGCGGCGATCACGACCGCGCCGCGGCCGTTTTCTCCGGTGCTCCTCCTAAGAAAACCACCGGCGCCGACATTCGCTGCGGGACCAGCGTCGATCAGATGATCGCGCAGAAGTACGGCCAGGAAACGCTGCTGCCGTCGATGCAACTGGCGATTGAAGACCCCGCCGCCAACACCGGTGTTTGCGGCTACGGTTATAGCTGCGCATATTCCAATTCGATCTCCTGGGCCAGCGCCAACCAACCGCTTCCGCAGGAGATCAATCCCATGGCCGTGTTCCGCCGCATGTACGGCGACGGCTCCAACCTGGAAGAACGAACCAATCGAAGGCGGACGGATTCCAGCATCCTGGACAAGATCACGCGCAAGCTGGCCCGCTTCGAGCAGGATCTGCCGGGGGAGGATCGCCAGCGGCTCAACGATTATCTCGATTCCGTCCGGGAATTGGAACGGCGGCTTCAAATCGCGGAGAAGATATCGGCGGAATCGCCCTCGATGAACGTCCCGTTCGGCGTCCCCGAGTCGTTCGACGAACACATCAAGTTGCATTTCGACCTGCAAGTGCTGGCCTTCCAGGCAGACATCACGCGGGTCACTTCGCTGATGATCGCCCGCGACATCAGTCTTCGGAGCTATCCGGAATCCGGAGTGAAAACGCCCAACCACGCCGCGTCGCACCATGGCGAAAATCCGCAAAGGATGGAGGAGTACGCGAAGATCAATCGATACCATGGCCAGTGCATCGCATATTTCCTGAAGAAGCTGCAGGCGACTCCCGATGGGGACGGCACTTTATTGGACCATTCGTTGATCATGTGGGGAAGTAACATGGGGAACTCCAACCAGCATAATCACACGAACGTGGGCTATCTGCTAACCGGCGGCGCCTCGGGGAAACATAAGGCCAAACTGAATGTGGCGGCTCAGGGGCCGACCGCGAATATTCTGCTGACGGCTTTACAGATGATGGGAGTCGAAAAGGACTCCATCGGCGACAGCACCGGAGCAGTTTCCATTTAGCGGGTCAGTTGCTTTTCACCGGCTTCCTTCAAGTCGCGGTGTCGCGCCGGCGAATCAACAATGCCTTCTCCCCGATTGCATCGGAATGACCCGCCCGTTAGCATTGTTCTTGAAGAACGACGGCCCTCGCGCCGGACCTCTTACTTTCTTTCACCTTCGACACAAGGAGCAGTTCAGTCCGTCATGCCATATAACATCTTGCTCATGGGCGCGTCCTACGGGTCGCTGCTCGCCTCCAAAATCCAGTTTGGCGGCCACACGATTCATCTGGTCTGCCTGCCGGCGGAGGCCGATCTGATCAACGCCGAAGGCTTTCGCGTGCGCTTGCCGGTGCGCGGGCGCAAGGACCCAATCGTGCTCGACTCGCGCAAGCTGCCCGGCAAGGTGACGGCGGGAGGGACGGCGGGCGTGAATCCGAAGGACTACGACCTGGTCGGCCTGTGCATGCAGGAGCCGCAATACCGCTCGGCAGGCGTGCGCGAATTGCTGGACGCAGTAGGGAAGTCGCGGGTGCCGTGCATGTCGATCATGAACATGCCGCCGCTGCCTTACATCCGGCGCATTCCTGGTCTGGATTACGACGCGCTGAAACCTGCCTACACCGATCCGACGGTCTGGGACAATTTCGATCCCAAATGCATTACGCTGAACAGTCCGGACCCGCAGGCCATCCGCCCGCCGGACGAAAAGGTCAACGTCCTGATGGTGACGCTGCCCACCAACTTCAAAGTCGCGAAGTTCGACGACGAAAAATCCACGGCCATTCTGCGGCAGTTGGAGAAAGACATCGAAGGCGCGCGCTTCGATACGCCGGAAGGCAAGATCGAGTTGCCGGTGAAGCTGAAGGTGCACGATTCGATTTTTGTGCCCCTGGCCAAGTGGGCGATGCTGCTGGCGGGCAACTATCGCTGCATCACCACGGATGGCATGCGCACCGCGCAGGAAGCGGTTCACAGCGACATCGAGACGTCGCGGTCGGTCTATAATTTCGTCAACGATTTGTGCGTGAAGCTCGGCGCCAACCCGAACGATCTGGTGCCGTTCGAGAAATACGCCGCCGCCGCGCAATCGCTGGTTCGTCCGGCTTCTGCGGCGCGTGCGCTCCAGAACGGTGCGCCCAACATCGAGCGCGCCGATAAGCTGGTGCAGCTGATCGCCAAGCAGAAGGGTTTAAGTCACCCCGTGATCGACGGGATTGTGGCGTTGGTCGACTCGCGGCTGGATGCTAATCGCAAGAAGGCGGCGGCCAGCAGATAACCCCCCGCGGTGCGTCGTGCCTACGCGCGGGGCAGCCTTCTAGTTTGCTGTAGGCGTGCGATCCAGTTTGTCGATGACCAGAAGTTCCACGGGTTGCCGCCGCCGTTCGAGCTTAAGACCGAGTTGGTCCTGGACGGCGTCGAACATCGTGGGCCCGGGGCTGCCATTATCCGCCTGGCCCCTGTTGATCCACTCGATCTTGAAATCGTAGAGGCCATCCAAGCCGGTCAAATCGACCACCGGTCCGTCGCGGAAGTATCCTGGAGCAAGAGCTTGCAGCTGCTGGGCGATGTCCGCGGAAGTCATGCGGTTGCAGACGGCAGCGAACGTGGCCCCTTCGCGTTCCGCAAACGATCGCGTGCAGCGCGCTTCGCCGGTTGCGCCTGGGTTCGACTCTTTCATCTTTGGGCCGCCTTTGGCAACCTCGAGGGCGAAGATCTGCATGGTTTTGCTTTCCCGATGAAAGCTGAGATGGAAACGTTCGGCGAGCAGCGCGCGTAGCATGAGAGGTACCTGTTCACGTGTAGCTCCGTCGGGAACCTTGGCGATAACGTCAAAACGATCCCCGGGAGCGTCCGGGCGGACGTACAGGAAATTGGGGCCCTGGATCTGAGGCGCGCCGACGCCATAAGCGAGCATGATGAGATCGCGCAAGGTCGTCTGCACGAACGTCACGTTGTGGTTCGCATCCACACGGAGGCTGGACGTGGTGGAGTTAATGAATCCTTGATCCGGGTTGGACGGGCGCACGCTGGCCACCTCGAATTCGAGGGCCGATTGAGCGTGCAGAGCCATGGTTGTAATGGCGATGCTGAGGATTCTTTGTGCAAGGGTACCCATTGATTCGTCTCCCAGGCACCATGATATTTCGAATTTCAGGTCGTTTGGAAGCGCAGCGCCGGTTGGAGCAGACGGCGGGTTCGCATTCAATCACGCGAGCGTTTACAATAATCCCACCATGGCAAAGTTTCTTCCATACCATCTGACCCGCCGGCAGGCGCTGGAGGTGTTGGGAATCGGCGCGGCAGCCGCTGCAATCCCGAGCAACGTATTCGCGCAGGAGCCAGCATTTCCCAAAGGCGCGATCATCAGAACCGTCCTCAAAGACTATGCGCCCGAGGAGTTGGCGGGTGGCGCCACGCTGTTCCACGAGCACATGCAGCTGGCTCCCGATTTCATGGCCAGGTTTGCGGCCGCCACAGCCGCCGCTCGAGCCGCGAATGGTTTGCCGGCGCTCCCTGGACGTGGCGGCGCGGGCGGCGGGGGCGCAGCTGCTCCTGGTTTCACTCCCCCACCCCAGGACATCATGCATAACGTCGATCTGATGTCCGATGAAGTCGCCAAGACCAAGAGCGCAGGCGTCGCCTGCATTGTCGACGGCGGACATCCCGACATGGGCCGCAGCGTCGACTTCCTTCGCCAGGTCTCGATGAAGTCCGGCGTACCGATCGTCGCCGGCGGGGGATTCTATTCGCAGCCGTTTTATCCGAAAGAGATCTCCACCATGAGCGAAGACCAGGTCCTGAAGGCGCTCATCAAGCAGGCGGACGACGACACCCTCGGCGCGTTCGGCGAAATCGGCTCGTGGGACGAGATTAGCGCCGATGAGCGCAAGGTCTTCCGCGCCGTCGGCAGGGCGCACGTCGCGACCAATCTTCCGATCTTCACCCACACCGGAATTCCCGGCAAATCGGCGCTCGAACAGCTCGACATCCTGGAGGACGCCGGCGTAAAACCGGATCGCGTGGTTATCGGACACCTGGGAAATCTTGTCGACCCGAACGTGTACGTGCACAAAGCGATCTGCAGGCGCGGCGCCTTTGTGGGTTTCGACCGGCAGGGCGGGAATAACGATGCGCAGCAGGTTCCGATGGTCATGGCGCTTATCGAAGCGGGTTTTGCCGGCCATCTGATGTTCTCCGCCGACGCGTCCAGCGGCTACGCGAAGACGTTGACGGTGTTCGTACCGAAGCTGAAAGCAGCCGGTGCGACTGACCAGGTGCTGCATGGGATCATGGTGGACAACCCCCGCAGGTTTCTCGCGTTCGTTCCGAAACGGCCTCGAAGAAGATGAAACGCGCACAGGCAGACAGAGACGCGCACTAGTGTCAGTAGACGCTAGTCGACTAACGCAGGCCTAGCGTCAGAAGGACGGCGATGCTCGGGGTAGTCGATGCGCGGAGGTTCAGCCTGCAAGATCGTCTGGTGCTGAGAAGTGTCTGGATGGCGTCACCGACGCTACGGCTGATGGACCCGTCCGCGCTCCACGGGGATCGTCCCGCGCCGGCCCGTTTATGCGCCTACCCACTTCTGGTGGGCCGTCACAGTCGGTGGATTAAAGTGATGTCCGAAAATTGCTAGTCAAGAGCCACCGCATGCACTAGGATGGGCGTATGAACGTCCTCGCCGAGCGAGAGTTCGGGCACCGCGGCGATCTGGAGGCGGACGTGTGCTGGCAAGCAGCATACAGCCGCGACGCCCGATTTGACGGACGATTCTTCGCGGGCGCGACAACGACGCGAGTCTATTGCCGCTCTATCTGCCCGGTGCCGTTCGCGAGACCGGACAACATCGTCTGGTTTGCCTCGGCCGCGGCGGCGGAGTCGGCGGGATTTCATCCGTGCCGGCGATGCCGGTCCTCGGCGTCCCCTGGCACACCCGCCTGGGCCGGCACGTCGGCGGTGGTTTCACGGGCCATGAGATTGATCGCTGAGGGCGCTCTCGATAGCGGCAGCGTCGAGGATCTGGCCGGTCGCGTGGGCCTTGGAGCCCGCCATCTTCGCCGTCTGTTTGTGGAACATCTCGGTGCTTCTCCCGTCCGGATCGCGACGACACGCCGCGTGCACTTCGCGCGGAATCTGGTCGAAGAGACGGATCTGCCCATTACTCAGCTAGCTGCTTGTGCGGGATTCCAGAGCATCCGTCAGTTCAATCACGCGATGCTCGCGGCGACCGGTGAGTCGCCCACCAGGCTCCGCCGGATGCGAAGCGTTTCTCAAGCTCCAACTTCGCGGCCGGGCCTCCTGGTTCGATTAGCATACCGTCCTCCGTTTTACTGGTCCGGACTGCTCGGCTTCCTGACGGGGCGCGCTATCGCCGGAGTTGAATCGGTCCAATCCAACGCTTATCGCCGGACGATCGAAATAGGTGGCGAAATCGGCGGCGAGATCGGCGGCGAGATCGGCGGTGTGGCGGGAGCGATCGAAGTGCGTGATGACGCCGCCGAACGCCAGCTCCTGGTAAGCATCGAACTGCCGGGCTACGAATCCCTGATACACGTGGTGGAACGGGTCCGGCGCATCTTTGATCTGGCCGCCGATCCGTTTCAAATTGCGAGTCAGCTCTCATGCGACCAGACGTTGAAGCCACTCTTGGCCGCGACGCCGGGCGTCAGGGTTCCTGGAATTTGGGACGGCTTCGAAGCTGCCGTGAGAGCCATCCTCGGCGAACGCTTGGCGAAGCAAACTCCGAGTGCCGCTCTGAACAGGCTTGCGCGCACATTCGGCAGACCGGTCAAGACGTCTATCCCGGGGCTCACACACCTGTTTCCCGGCCCGCAGGATCTGGTGGAAGCGGATCTCGCGGCCGCACGCATCGGTGATAAACCGGCTGCCGTGATCCGCGCGCTCGCCCACGCTGTCGTAAAGGGAGACTTGACGTTCGAAGCATCCATGAACCTGCAAGATGCGATCGCGCGGGTGCGCTCGGTACCGGGGATCAGCCCGGCCATGGCGGAGTACATCGCGATGCGGGCATTCGGCGAGCCCGATGCGTTTCCGGCTTCAAAAGCGCGCTTCCGCCGCTCCGCGGCGAACTGGCGTCCCTGGCGCGCGTATGCAGCGATGTATTTGTGCGGTGCGGATCAACGCGGCTGAACGGGCTTACCAGCTTCGCGTGTAGCCGATGCTGGCTGTCGTGTACCACGGAATGGAAACAATCTTGTTGTATGTCTCCTGAATCCAAATGGAATGATGATCGTTGAAATGAATGATCGCGCCTAAGGCGTCGCCATCGTAGAAGCGGTTCTCGACGAATCCGCTCCCGGTCATGCTGGTGATCCCGCCCTGGACCCACGTATACCCGGTAACCCGCTTGGTTTTGGGGATTCCGAAGTTCTTCATGAGCCCCAGCGCCTCGGTGTGCGAGCCGAAATCGGTGTGAAGAAACCCATGGGAACCAGCGTTCTCGTAGGTGTAGGCAAAGGTGATCTCGTCGCCGAACGGGTCTTTCTTCAAGAATCCGAAGGTGTGGCCCAGGCCGATATTGTAGTTTGCCTTCGGCAAGAGGCCGGGCCGCACCAGGTCCGAACCGAACATCACGAACAGATCATTGGATGTGCCGGATTCCCCAGATTCTGAAGAAGCCGGCTGGCTCTGGCCACAGGCGATAGCCGCTGTCAAGAGCGCGAGGGAGGTGAAGCGAATGGAGGTTGTCACGCCCTCCAACATAAGCCCCATCGGCCAGGTTTGTCTGGCAAAAAGCGGACTTCATGCGTGGAGCATCGCGATAGGAACTCGCGATCAGTCCCTTAATTGCCGTTTCGGCTACCACCCAACCCGGCGCGTGCCGCCGCTGGCCACCAGCTGGGCGTGTTTCGCGAGGCTCGGGTAGGCCATTTTCAGGAAAGCGTCGCCCTTCAGGAAGCCTTGGCCCCACTTGGATTCCAGGTCGGCGACCGGGTTCGCCTTGAGCACGGCGTCGAGGCTCGCGTTCTTCTTGGAGAACGTTTGCAGACGGTCCAAGACGGTGTGGAGCATGTCACGCGAAGCTCGCATTTCCTCTTTGGAGGAAAGTGGGCCGTGCCCGGGAATGATTTTGGTTTGGGCATCGCCGACCTTCAGCAACTTGTCGAGGGCTGCCGCCATACCGCCGATCCAGCCCCCGGTCGAGTAATCGATCACCGGATACATACCGCTAAAAAACAGATCGCCGGTATGAAGCACGTTGGCCGCCGGAAAGAACAGGTAAACGTCGTTGTCGGTGTGCGAGTTCGGAACCCATTTGTACTCGATCTTTTCCTTCCCGAAGGTCATCTTGCCGCCCTCGGTGAAGGTCTGGGTGGGGATTCCTTCGGACTTAAGGGGCTCGACCGTGGTGTCGAAGATCTCCATTTTTACTTTCTGGCCGAGCCAGAACTTGGCGTTTTGATGGGCGATGATCTTCACGCCGGCTTTGCCGAGCAATTCGTTCGAGCCCACGTGATCGCCATGCCAATGCGTATTGAATAAGATCTTGACGCGGTGCGAGTCGGTATCGGCGACCGCCTTTTGCAGTTCGAGGGCACGGTTGGCGTAGCCGCCGTCGATCATCAGCAGACCATCGTCCGCAATCACTAGTCCGATGTTGCCGCCATCGCCAGTCAAGAGAGCGATTCGATCAGTGAGTTTGGTGGCTCGAATGGGATCCGGCGGCGACTGCCCAAAGCCGCGGCCAGCGAAAGACAAACCCGCTGCGCTGCCACCCAGCAAGCGCAGAAAATCACGGCGATCGAAATCGAGTCGGGACATGCTCCTATGATAAAGCTGAGGGTCGTCCGATGCGGGCTCTGGCTCTGGTTATCACTTTCGCTTTCGCGGTTCCTGCATGCCACGCGCAAGTGACGTTTAATCGCGACGTGGCTCCGGTTTTGCAAAAACACTGTCAGAGCTGCCACCGCCCCGGACAAGCGGCGCCGATGCCGCTCGTGACCTATCAGGACACTCGTCCCTGGGCCAAGGCGATCCGCAACGCGGTGATGTCCCGCAGGATGTCTCCGTGGTTTGCCGAAGCTTGACCTGTCCGGCGGCAAATCGGAAATCCTGCTGAGCGTCCCCGAAATACGATTTTCAATGGCAGATGGCCTACGATGCCGCGTCGCCCATTCCGGTGACCAAGGGTACGCGACTCCACGTGGACGCACACTATGACAATTCGGCGAACAACAAGGCCAATCTGGATCCTGCTCGGGACGTTTATGGAGGCTCGCAGACGTGGGAGGAGATGATGGCTCCGTTCTTTGGCGTAGTGGTCGACGCTCGCGTGGATTCCCGCAAGGTGATGACGCTGCCGGGGCAAGTTGGCACGGTCGGTACCGGACGGTGATGCAGGCGGTGGGCGAAAGTTTCCATGCGTTCGGTCGAGCGGCGTGATAGACTCGTCGATAGTTTGGAGCGGGACTATGCGGCTTAGACCGTGGATCTATATCCTGTGCGTGGGGTGCGCCGCAGCCGCGGTGGCGTTGCTTTCAAGTGTTGCGCCTGCCCAGACAGCCTTAAAAGACAAGTCCAAACAGACGAGCCCTGCGTCTGGTGACTCACCGCAGAGTGCGGGGCCCACCTTCCGGGCGGATACAAATCTGGTGGTCATCCCGGTGGCAGTCACCGATCCGCTGAACCGCTTCGTACTTGGACTTCAAAAGGATGCTTTTCAAGTGTTCGAAGACGGCGTGGAACAGACCGTCGCGCATTTCTCCGGCGAGGATGCGCCGCTTTCCGTCGGCTTGGTATTCGACGAGAGCGGCAGCATGGACTATAAGTTTCGGACTTCTCGCGAGGCTGCCTCGCAGTTCCTGAAGACATTGAACGCCGACGATGAAGCGTTTCTTGTGGAGTTCGGGGATAGCGCCAAACTATCGGTTGGATTCACGGCCCACACCGAAGAGATTCAGAGCGTGCTGAAGAACGCTCAGCCGGCCGGTCTGACAGCGATGCTGGACGCCATCGACACCGGACTGCGCCAGATGAAGCAAGCTAAGAATCCCCGGAAGGCCATCGTGATCGTTTCCGATGGCGGGGATAACCACAGCCAGTACACTGCGGCCCAGATCGAGTCGCTGGTTCGCGAAGCGGATGTACAGGTCTATGCGATGGGCGTCTTCGAGCCGTCTATCCGGCTCACACCCGAAGAGATCTCGGGGCCCCGTTTACTGTCCGAGATCGCATCGCAAACCGGAGGCCGCGCCTTCGCAGCGGCAATCTCCAGCGATTTACCGAGCGTCGCGGCACGGATTGCAGTCGAACTGCGCAATCAGTACGTTCTTGCCTACTACCCGGCGAATCCAGCTAGAGATGGAAAGTACCGAAAAGTCGAGGTGAAACTTTCGCCGCCGCGCGGGCTTGCCTCTCCGCTCAAACCGCACTGGCGCCTCGGATACTACGCTCCCAGCGAGTGATTCGTTACTCGACTAGCGGTGACCACCCGCGCGCACGCCGACATGCGGAACCGTCCGGACTGGCGCTGGACGGGAAACCGGAGGGCGTGGAAAGGTAGACGGCGAAACTCCTATGCGGGGTGAGGAAGAGAGCGGCGTTCGATACCGACCAGGCACCAATCCCAGAATCAAGGGTCGATAGGTGTAGCCGGGCAAGTAGATCGAGTTGAACCCCGGCTGATACAGGCCCCAAGGGGTGTACGGGCTGGACAAACCGGATCCGAGGGGAGCCAAGCCGAGCATCGGAAAGCGAGTGAAGCTGTCGGCGTCAAGGATCGAATTGTCCATCGAAGCCGGGTCCTGGATGTTAGCTGCGATGGTGTTGTCCGCGGAGATCGACTGCTCGCGGCCTTCGGCCCAGTTGCTCAGAGCGTCGCGAGGCGGGCTGATCGAGCGCTCCGGAACGAGCACCGCCGCGAACGGCATATACATGCCTTGCTCAACGGAGACCGGCTCCTCACTGGCGCCGGCGGACACTTCCGCCTTGCCTTGGGTCACCCATACACGCGGCGGCTCCGAATCGATTCGGTAGACGCCCTGCTCGATGACCCGCACATTCCAACCTTGGTAGAGTATCGTTACCGACGTATCGGAGCTCGGTTCTGAAGCATCCACAATCGCCGATCCTGCCAGCAATTCAACACGGGTGTCCGAGAGATCGTTGTTAACCATGCGAATCGCGCTGCGTTCGCCAATGCGGAGGAAGACGCCAGGCGTGAGCAGCACCTCTGCCCGCCCCTCCTCTGTACGTAATTCGGCTCCTGGCGGCACGGTCGAGAATTTGCCCAGTTGAGATGCCAGCGGTCGATCGCCCAGGTAAACAGACCCTTCGAAGAAGTGTATTACGCCAGAATGGGCGGAGATCACGGACTGCGCATTGGCTGGAAAGGCCAGTGCGATCAACACAGCTAACGTCGAGAAACCAAGCGTGTGGCGGCCGGGCATAAAGCGTCCCCTTGACGAGTATGTGCTTGTCTGCGACTCGCGTCAAGTACCCCCGCTCCGCGAACGCTAGCGTTGGTGCCAACCTCTCAGGGAGGCCAGTTCCGTGTACCTTTGCTCAGCGGATGGCGAAGCGCTGCCTAAGTTTATGCCTTTTTTATAGTTTCTACGCCACACTTTACACGAATGCGGAATCGCCCTGCAGTCCACGTTGCTCCCGACCCAACCTCAAGGCCGCTCTTACACTGGTTCGATTTGCGTAGAGCTGCAGGAGGCACGGCATTTCGCCTGATTAGAGAAGTTGTTCAGAAGGAGCAGGATGGCCTTGGCGCAGCCGTTTAGTGTCCTGGTGGTGGACGATGAGCCTCTCATGCGGAAGACCGTCCGTGTCTCGCTCACCGCAAATGGATTCGCAGTAGAAGAGGCGGGGACCGGTGGGGAGGCGCTGGGTGCTGTTCACCGGCGGCCTTTCGATCTCGTGTTGCTCGACGTTAACATGCCCGGGATGACGGGAGTCGAGGCGTGCAAACAGATTCGAACGTTTGCTCCCCGGATCGGAATCATCATGGTGACCGTTCGCGATGAAGAGGAGGACAAAGTTCAAGCGCTCGACGCAGGGGCGGACGACTACGTTACGAAGCCATTTCGCGTCCGGGAACTAATAGCGCGCCTGAATGCGGTCCTGCGGAGAAGCCGTACAGCAACCAGCGAGGAACCTGGGGTTCTAGTGGCAGGCGACTTAAGACTGGATCTCGAGCGCCGCATACTGCGAAAGGCCGGCCAGCAGGTTCACCTGTCACCGAAGGAATTCGATCTTGTAACATTTCTGATGAGGAATCAGGGCGTTCCCTTGACGCATGCGAACATTCTGCGGGAAGTTTGGGGGGCGGAATTCAATACTCAGCTCGAATACCTGAGAACCTACGTGCGCATGGTTCGCAAGAAGATCGAGAGTGACCCCGGCAGACCCGAATACCTCCTTACTGAACCCTGGGTCGGATACCGGTTTTGTAATCCGGCTGACCCGGACTCAGCCGCGAACTTAACGATAGAGGACGAATAGGATCAGGCCTGCTGAGGCCGCTGTCCGTCGGCGCTTTCTTTATAACTTTTTAATGCCTTCCTTGGCATACCGCGCGAATGGACACTCTGCCGCCTGTTGACCTAAATCCAGCTTGAAGGACGTTTATCGTCATCGATACCGTATCCGTCTGTTTGGAGCCGATCAAGCAACGTCTTGCCCGGCGCATCTTGAAGATGCAAATAAGCCCCGTGTAAGAAACGCAGTACGTTCCGCAGGCCCGGAGGCGGGCCATCGGTCGAATCGCCGCCCCTACGCCAATTAACGTGGGATCAGAGCCTTCATAGGCTCATTAAACCTGAAACCTGATTCACAAGTTTATGCCTTTTTTAGGACTGACTTGGCAGAATTAGGTCTGGCTATGCAACTCGTCGAAGAGAGCTTGACTTCTGGCCGCTTCACGCTCCCCCAGGTTGGTGTCGTTCGAGACGATACGGCGAACTCAGGCGCCACCGAGACGAACCTGCGCGAAATGGGGATCGGCAGACTTCGCCGAGCTATTCGCAGGAACCAAGTAAGCTTTCCCTCTCAAGTACCCACGTTTCCAAAGCACGCCCGGCCGGACTTACAGAGAAAGTTGGTTCAACTCTACTTTGTCCTCGGATGGAGCCCGCAGAGGATCGGAGCGCGATATGGCTTAGGCCGATCGAGGGCTCAACAGATCCTGAATGTTTGGAGGAGGCGTGCCGTGGAGATGGGCTATGTTCAAACCATCCCTCCCGCGAGATTCATGCCGTCCTCGAAGCAAGGTCCGATCCGGGTTGTCTTTTCGCAAGTTTTCGACGACTTGACGGTCCTCTAGGCGCGCACGAAGAGAACTCGACAACCCTGCCGGTCGCGGGCTTTGTTGAATCAACTTCAGACCGGACGAAGGCGAAGATGACCAGTAGCGGACGTGGCGGCATTCACGATTGCATCCCTGAGTAACAACACGAGATATGCTTGTTGCGGAGCCCGAATGCCCAACCGGGAAAACGCCTCGCGAATTGGGGCGCAGTAAGAAAAAACTCTGATGGAGCTTATCACAAGAAGCAATCAGGTTCAGGTCATGTCGTTTATGCCTTTTTAATAGTTTTCACCCCATACTGAGATCCGACTACAGCGGTCTCTTCGATCCATTAGCGAGGGAAGAAACCCTAACAGTTTGCGTTGCATAATCGCAGCCGCGTGGCGGCCCATGCCCGTAGTGTTGCTCGGCGACGAACTTATTAGAAGTGAGTGTGAGTGAGGAAGGAGATCATGAATAACCACAAGAAAATGGGGCAGCTGAGACAGGTTGGCCCGACGCCATGCAGGTATCCGGCGATTACGAGAGCGACCCGCAACTCATTGGGCGCCGCCGTCGTGCCGGTCTGCGCCGCGGTCTTGTTCGCAGCTCTGTCGCATCCGGCATTCGGACAGGGGGCAGTCGGCCTCGTCGGCGGCGTCACCCGTGACTCCGCAAGCGGGAAGCCCGTGGCGGAAGCACAAATCGTCGCGCACAACCTGGACAGAGGGACAGATCGCGCCACGGTCAGCGACGCTAAGGGAGTTTTTACCTTCACGAACCTGGAACCGGGGCAGTATGATGTTGCCGCTACGAAGAGCGGATTTCAGAGATCTTCAGCGCATGTGGAAGTAGCTGCGCGGCGGACCGCCCGGGTGGAACTTCCGCTGCAAATCGCAGCCGACGTGCACCTGACCGCGGAGAAACCGAGCGACGCTCCCCTGACTGAGAGGGAAAGGCAGTTGCTCGAGCGTATTGATCGCCTGGAGGGACGCCTGGCCGCGATGGAAGCTAAAGAAAGCGGCGACAAGCCGGTGGCCGCCAATACGGCTCCGGGGTCTGATGCCCTGGTGGCTTCATTGAACCCAGTCGTCGCCGCCCTGCCTCCCGCCGCGCCCCGGACTCCACCGGTCGCCTTCCCCACTCCAGCACCTGCGCCGGTACCAGCGGCAGCTCCTCCGCAGACAGGCGCGCCGGCTCCGGCTGCTCCGCCTGCGCCGCAAATTCCGGAAGCTAGTCAAGCCCCGGATCCCGCTCCCGCCGTAGACAACGATACGCCGTTCGCGTTTGGCGACTTCACTTGGCTCAACGGTTCGCCGCGCAACAAAGACACCGTGCTCGATACGAAATTCTTCACGCCGGAAATCCGATTCGATACGCATTACATGGAGGATTTTAATCAACCGATCGACCACACCATCGTGGGGGCGACCGAGTCTTTCCGCTCCGGCGAAGTCCAGATCGAGCAGGCCAGCGTGGGCGGCGATTTCCACTGGCAAAATGTCCGTGGCCGAATCAACTTCATGCAGGGGCTGTTTGCCACCACCACGCCCCGCAATGACGCCAGCGCCGGGACTGGACAATGGGACCTCCGTGGAGCCTATAAGTACGTTTCAGAAGCGTATGGCGGGTATCACTTCAACGTCAATCATGGGCTTAACGTGGACGCGGGAATTTTTGTTTCCTACATCGGCCTGTTCAGTTACTACAACTATGACAACTGGACTTACCAGCCGTCGTATGTGTCTTCCAACACGCCATGGTTCTTCAACGGCGTGCGCGTTCAGTGGTTCCCCACCAACAAGTTGAAAATCGAACCATGGTTCATCAACGGATGGCAATCTTACGCCAAGTACAACGGCCATCCGGGCCTGGGAGGACAGCTTCTCTGGGAGCCGAAGGAATGGATGAAGCTTGTCTTGAACCAGTATGGCTACGGACAGGATAATCTGGGACTTCCCAAGACGGAACGCATTCACACCGACGATAGCATTGAGCTCAGGTTCTACAACAACCCATCGAGTACCGGCCTCTCGAAGATCGCAATGTCGCTCACGGCAGACGCGGGAGCCCAGTATGGCGGGGGCCTTTGCGGCACCTGCGCGCCCAGCAAGGGCAAGGATTCGTTCGTGGGGTGGATGGCGTACAACCGGTATTGGTTCAAAAAGGACCTCTGGGCCATCACGCTGGGCGGCGGAGAGATGAGCAACTGGGGCCGCTATTTGACGCTGCTGCCGCCCATCAACGGGGCCGACGCTGTCACGGGTTCGCCGTACTTCCCGCAGCTTCCTGGTCAACGATCTCACATGTGGGACAGCACAGTGACTCTCCAGTATATGCCCAGAGAGTACATCACCTGGTGGGCGGAGATGGGATATCGTCACGCTGACATCCCCTATTTCGCGGGACGAGGCGGGGTCACACCTCCCGGCTTCCCTCTGGGTGGAACTAATGGCTCTCCTGGGCAGTTCGTCTGTATGAGCGGAGCACCTTCGGGAGCAAGCGATCTCCCCACGGCAATCACGAATTGTGGCGGAAAGGCCAACGTCTGGTTCCCGGACTTACGTCGCAGCGAACCGAAGGCCTCCGTGGGCGTGATGGTGAAGTTCTAGCGCCGTACTTGTGTGAGTTGAATTGCGGAGCAGCGCTTCGGGGCGGAAACCCGGCCGCTGCTCCGCTTGTTTGTGAGTAATCATGCGCAATTTCCTAGTGCGATCACTCTGCCCGATCTTATCCGCAGCATGCCTCATCGCCGCGGATCCGGTCTGGACGAGCAAGCCGGCTGCTCAGTGGACCGAAGAGGACGCTCAGCAGGTACTCAATGGGTCACCTTGGTCGAAGCAAATTGCCGCCGTTGTCTCGCGCCGGCTGACCGAGGACCAACTCCGGGAAGCCGGACAAATGGGGCAACCCCGCGGCGTCGGCAATGAGGGGGTGGATCCGAAAGGCAGCGGATACAAGGTGTCGCCGAACATCTTCACGGGACGCGGAGGCGATGACCGCAGCCCACGGTCGCTGCCGCAAGGCATCAAGTTGAAACTGCGCTGGGAGAGCGCTCTCCCGGTTCAGCTCGCGGAGTTGAAAGCGCACGAGGCCGACCCACCCACGCTCGAAGGCGACGGCTATCGCATCGCCGTCTACGGTATCCCAGGCCCCGAGTTCAGGGGCGATCCCAAAGAATTGGGCAAGCCTCTAAAGAATTTAGCCGCGTTGAAGCGCGAGGGGAAGAAGGATGTGAAGCCGGTCAGCGCTGAGGTGTTCCAGCGGGAAAGCGGCATTATCGTGGTGTATCTGTTTCCTTTGTCCGCGGAAGTCACCTTCAAAGACCGGCAGATTCTATTCGAGGCACAGATCGGCCGGATTGTGGTTTCTCACACGTTCGAGCTGAAAGACATGGAGTTCATGGGGAAGCTGGAACTGTGATGAACACGTGCCGGATCGTGGTGGCGAGCAGTGACGCGGATGGGCGCGGCGAATTGCGAGCAGCGCTGGAACTGGAAGGACACCGTCTAGCTGAAGCGGCGACGGCTATTCAAACCATCCAGAAGGCCTGCAACGAACCGCACGATGTGCTGGTGATGGATTCGATCGTAGAGGGCATCGGCGCGTACGAGTTATGCCGCGCGATCCGGCCGAAATCGAACCTCGGAATCATTGTCTGGGGCGGTGAGCGTGGAACCATGGCGATCGACGCGTTAAATGCCGGGGCTGACGACTACATTGCAGCGCCGTTCATTCTGGCGGAACTGCTGGCCCGGGTGCGAGCTCTCCTGCGGCGCGTGACACGGTCCGCTGAAAGGGATCGGCAAATTGTCCTGCTGGATCGTGCGATTGACCTAAAATCCCACAAGATCAAAGGTCCAGGCAGCCATGTGGCCCACCTCACGCCCAAGGAATTCTTGGTCTTGCAACAATTGGTCAAACACGCGGACACGTCGCTGACCCATCAAAGCCTGGCTCAGTCCGTATGGCAGCGGGACGGCGCGGGTGAGGTCGAGTACCTGCGCATTGTGATCAAGCAACTCAGACGGAAGCTCGAACCAGATCCGGAAAATCCTCGTTATATTCGCACAGAACGCGCTGTCGGCTATCGGTTTCACATGCCACGGGCGGGACTCAGCGCCAACGCTGAGTTTTCTTACGAACTATCCCAAGCGGGCTGACTCGGCGGCATTCCCCTGCATATCGAACCGGTATCCGAGCCACGGTTCGGTAAGAATGTACCGGGGGCGCGCAGGATCGGGTTCGATTTTTTTCCGCAACTGATTCACGAATACTCTCAGGTACTCGACTTCATTACCATAGTCCGGCCCCCACACTGCCTGAAGGATCTTGTCGTGGGGCAACACCGAGTCTGCGTGCGTGACGAAGTAGTGCAGTAGATCGAGCTCCGTAGGCGTCAGGCGCGTGGCACGCCCGTTGACTCTTACTTGGCGATCATGGAAACGGATCTCCAGACCGCCCAAGCTAAGAACTTTCGATTCACCCAGCGCGGACGTTGGAGTCCGCCGGAGTGCCGCTCGAATGCGAGCCAACAATTCGTTGACATCGAAGGGCTTGGTAACATAGCCGTCGGCCCCGGCGTCCAGTGCCTCGATCTTGTCTTCCGCTCGCTCCCGGACCGTCAACATGAGGATGCCCACGTCGGATCTGGCCCGAATAGCGCGGCAGATCTCAAGGCCGCTAAGCCCAGGCATGTTGATATCCAGCAGGACCAGGTCGAACTTTTCGTCGCGGAGTTTTTCCAGCGCGGCTTCGCCGGTCTCGGCATCGGCGACCACAAATCCGAGCGCCGACAAAGTGGACCGCAAAACGCGGCGCAGTTGAGGCTCGTCGTCTACGACCAGAATGCGGCTGCTGTTCACCGGGAGGCTCCGACGATGGGAAGCGAAAGGGAGAACCTGGTCCCGTAGTCCGGTTCGCCGTCGGCCCACACATGTCCTTGGTGGTCGGCCGCAATCGTCTTGACAATAGATAGCCCCAAGCCCGTGCCGGCAGCACACCCTTGAGCTCCCGGCGCCCGATAGAAGCGTTCGAAGATACGCTCGCGGTCGGCTGGCGATACCACCAGTCCTTGGCTTCGTACCGAGAGGACCACGGCGGTTTCCTTGATCAAGAATTCGACGTCAATGGGAGACCCGGGGAGCGAATACTTGAGCGCGTTGTCGATGAGCTGGGCCACGGCCGTCAGGATCAGCTCCCGGTCGGCGAACACCGGCGGTTCCTGGGCCGGCGCCGATACCTGGAATCGATCGCGGTCCGCCTGCTGCTCGAGCTCTTGAATGGCAGCCTTCATCAATCGGGAAAGCAGCAGTGGTTCGGGTTGGGGCGCGAACTCCGTGGATTCAAGCTTCGGGGCTCCGAGCAGGCGGGACGCCAGATCGTTCAGTTTGCTGGCTTCTTGATCGATCAAAGTGACCAGCTCCCTTTGCAGTTCAGACAGTTCGCCGGCCGCCGGAAGTCCGGAACTGGCGGTTCGAATCACCGTCAATGGGGTCTTGAACTTGTGTGCCAGGGCGTCGAGTACTGCGGTTCGCAATTGCTCCGCCTGCCCGGCCGCCTCCGCACGGTTCTGCTTCTCCAGGGCGCTCGCACGCTCCAAAGCAATCGCGACTAACGAGGCGAGTGCAGTAGCCGTGAGGCGGGACATTTGCGTCCCGCTCAGCGCGAGGGCGCCCATCGGCCGGCCACCCACACGAAGGACGCAGAGCCAGGTGCTTTCGCCCCATTCAAAGGCATCCGAATCAACCAAGTATGCTTCTCGCGGGCGTTCCTCGATTCCTGGCGGGGGAGAACCACTTTTGAATAGCGAACCTGAGACGGCATCGAACAACACGACGCCTTGAAGTTCGAACGTCTCGCGAATCAGCGATGCAACCGCGTTGCCCAGATCGCCGGAACAGTCCAGGAGCAAAATTCGCCGTGCCGTCTGGTAGAGCCGCGCCGCGTCGCGTCGTTCCTCGACTGCCTCTGTGGCCCGAAGCTTCACCCGATTCGAGAGCTGACTGATGACCACAGCCGTGAACTCGAATGCTGCCAACTCGACCCAGTCTGAAACGCGAGTGACCGTAAAGCTTAAGATCGGCTCGTCGAAGAAGTAGTCGAGACAGGCCACCGAAATGACCGAGATCAAGGTCGCCTGCCAGAATCCCCCGTAAACCGCAGCCAGAACTACAAACACAAGATAAAGGAATCCGACTGACGCGAGACCCTGCCCCAGACGGAAGGAGATCCAGGTGCAGCCCGCCACTCCCGCTAGCGAAAGCAAAAACGGCAATCCGAGGGCAAGCTGCGCCCAAACCCCGCGGAACAGGTTCGCCCAGCCCTCGTTCAACCGCGCAGGTTCGCGCGTCGCCACGCCGACTACGTTCGTCGCGCCCATTCCCTCACTGTAGAACCCGGAGTATCAAAAAGTCATGAAAGCGAAGCCCTTATCAAAATCCGTTATCGGGTCCAATCAAGAAAGCAGTCGGTGTCTTAACGGGTTCTTTATGCCTTCCTTGGGCGCGTCCTCGTAGACTGAATCTTCCGAAGTCGAGGAGGTTGCCTTGAAGAACATAGCTCTGGTATTTGGACTGATTCTCATCGCCGTCCCCCTGCTCCTGGCTCTGGACGGCTGCGGCAAGGTACGCGCGCAAGATGGCGACGCGGCGGCGGCAGGGGCTCCGCCTACCGCCAATGTGGTCCTCTTCTCCGACCCCGCCCTTTTCAGTGTGGATCACCCGGAACAGTTTCCGTTGGCCACGGCGACCTCGCATCCAACCACTTCCGAGTTAGTGGTGACGGGCACCGTGACGCCCGACATCTCCCGTAACGTCCCGGTGGTCTCGCTGGCTTCGGGACGCGCTATCGCGATCAAAACGCGGCTCGGCGACACCGTTCAAAAAGACCAGTTGCTGATGACCATTCGAAGCGACGATATCTCCGGCGGCTATTCGACCTACAGAATGGCTGTGGCGGATGAGATCCTCGGCCGCGCCCAATATGAGCGCGCCAAGGATCTCTACGAGCACGGCGCCATCGCCCTGAACGATTTGCAGGTAGCGCAGGACACCGAAGACAAGGCCAGAGTAGCCGTGGAGACCGCGGCCGAGCATCTCCGGCTGCTGGGCAACGATCCCGACAAGATGAACTTCACCGTGGATATCTTTGCGCCGACTTCCGGAGTTATTACCGATCAGGAAGTTACCGTTGGATCTCTGGTTCAGGCTTACAACACGCCATACCCGTTCACGATCTCGGATCTCTCGACAATTTGGGTTGTCTGCGACGTGTACGAGAATGACATGGCCACTGTCAAGATCGGCGATACGGCGGAGATTAAACTGAATGCCTATCCCGATCGCATGTTCAGGGGAAAGGTGAGTAACATTCTACCGACTCTCGATCCCAACCTCCGTACGGCCAAGGTTCGCATAGAAGTCCAGAACCCGGGAATCATGCGGCTGGGCATGTTCGTGACGGCCACTTTCCGCGGTCAAACCAGCGAAATGCACACTATTGTCCCGGCATCCGCCATCCTGCACATGCACGATCGCGATTTCGTCTATGTTCCCGCGCCCGACAATAAGTTTCGCCGCGTGGAAGTTGTCGGTGGAGACCTCTTGCAGGATCACACGGAATTGCAGGAAGTTAACTCGGGGATAAAACCAGGACAACAAGTGGTTACCAACGCGCTGGTCTTGGATCACGTGCTCGGTCAGTAATGGAACGCCGTCCTCGATACTCGAGGCGCGGAATCGTACCACAGAAGCAAACATAGGAAACAGAAATGATTCGCGCTCTTGTAGACTTTGCCCTTAACAACAAGTTCGTGGTGTTGGCGATTGCCATCCTGCTGCTCGGATTTGGGGCGGTTTCGTTTCACACGCTGCCAGTGGAAGCGTATCCCGATATCGCCGACAACTACGTGACCATCATCACTCAGTGGGCGGGACGATCCGCTGAGGAGGTGGAACAGCAGGTGACGATTCCGATCGAAATTCAAATGGCCGGAATGCCGCACATGACGTTCCTCCGGTCCGAGTCCATTTTCGGGCTGTCGTTCGTGATTATGATCTTCGACGACACGTCCCTCAACGATTGGAACCGCCAGAAGGTGCTGGAGAGGCTCACGCAGGTCAATCTCCCTAACGGACAAAACCTTCAGCCTCAAATCGGCACGGACTGGAGCACCACCGGTCAGATCTATTGGTACACGATAAGAAGCACGAATCCCCGGTATGACCTGATGGAATTGAGGTCTCTGGAAGACTGGTTTCTGCTCAAGCAGTTCAAATCCGTTACCAACGTGGTGGACGTTTCCGATTTCGGCGGCACGGTGAAGGAGTACCAGATACGCGTGGACCCGGCCAAGCTGGTGTCGTATGGATTGAGCATCGGTCAATTGGAGCAGCAGCTTGCCAACAATAACATCAATGCCGGCGGCAGCTTCGTCGAGGTCGGCCTGCAGCAAATGAACGTTCGCGCGCTCGGGCTCTACAATACCGTGCACGACATCGAGCAGACAATGCTCACAACAAAGTCCGGCACTCCTCTCCGCGTGAAAGATATCGCGCTCGTGGCCCAGGGTCCCAAAATCCGTTTGGGCCACATGGCCAGAGCCAACCACATGGAAGACGGACGCATCATCGACGAGCCGGATGTGATCCAGGGCGCCGTGCTGATGCGAAAAGGCGCGGAAGAGGAGGCGACGCTCCAGGGAATTCACAAGAAAGTGGACGAGCTCAACAACGGCCTCCTGCCACCCGGCGTGACGGTGGTGCCCATGCTGGATCGCAGCGATCTCCTTCATTTCACCTTGAATACGGTGATGCACAACCTGACTGAAGGCATGATCTTGGTCACCGTGATCCTGTTCTTGTTTCTTCTCAACGTTCGTTCCGCCCTGATCGTCGCGCTCACGATTCCGTTTTCCTTGCTCTTCGCCTCCATATGGCTCAACTTGAGCGGTATCCCCGCGAATCTGTTATCCCTAGGCGCTCTCGATTTCGGGATGGTGGTGGATGGAGCGGTGGTCATGGTGGAGAACATTATCCGCCACCTGAGCCACCATGGCCACCAAACCCGATCTGGACAGGTGAAAACCGCCGGGGAGATGATCCGCGAAGCTTGCCATGAGGTCCAACGGCCCGTTTTTTATGCCATTGCCATTATTATCACCGCCTATTTGCCGATCTTCACGCTGCAACGAGTGGAGGGCCGGCTATTCAGACCCATGGCCTGGACGGTGGCCTTCGCTCTTCTTGGCGCCATGACCTTTTCGATTCTTATCGCCCCGGTGCTGGCAGCCGCATTCTTCCCTAAGGGTGTCCGGGAACGGCGCAACTTGGTGATGGAGTATCTGACGGAGCGCTATCGCCGCCGGCTGCGCTGGGCCGTTCACCACCGTTGGCTGGTGGCCTCTGTGGGCGCCGCCGTGCTGGCTGCGACGATCTATTTGGGCTTTAGCGGCGTCATCGGAGCGGAGTTCTTGCCGCACTTGGATGAAGGCTCAATCTGGGCGCGTGGCACTCTGGCGAATAGCACCAGTCTTTCGGAGGGTGAACGATTCACCACCGAGGCCCGCTATATCTTCGCGTCGTTCCCGGAGGTGAGCAAAGTAGTATCGCAAACTGGCCGTCCCGACGACGGAACGGATACGGGGGGATTCGGTAATACAGAGTTCTTCGTCGACTTGAAGGCGCACGACCAATGGCGTCCCGTGTTTCATAAGAATAAAGACGAACTGATCGCCGCCATGAACCGGGCCCTTGAAAAGTTGCCGGGGGCGATCTGGAACTTCTCGCAGCCTATCGAAGACAACGTCGGAGAGATGCTCACAGGCACCAAGGGTTCGCTGGCGCTCAAGATTTTCGGGGATGACCTAAAGATTCTCGAGCAGAAAGGCGAAGAAGCGGTCGCGGCCATGGAGCATATCCCCGGTATGCACGACGTCAAGCTCTTAAGGGATTTCGGCCAGCCGAATCTCGACTTGACGATCAACCGCCGGCAAGCCGCCCGTTTTGGAATCAACGTGACGGACATCCAAGACGCCGTACAGACGGCCGTGGGCGGCAACGCGGTGAGTCAGGTGCTGATCAACGAGCAACGGTACGACGTGGTGCCGCGTTACCAGCAGCCTTATCGTAATACCCAGCAGGCCATTGAGAAAGTTCGGCTGCTTTCCCCCACGGGAGAACGGGTGTCTCTGGCGCAGTTGACGAACGTGGAGGTCAAGGATGGCGCCTACGACATCTACCGGGAGGGCAACAGCCGCTACGTGGCCATAACCTTCAACGTAAGAGGCCGGGATCTGGGGACCACGGTCGAAGAAGCGATCAAAGCGATCAATGAAAAAGTGAAGATGCCCGCGGGCTACCATCCCGCCTTTTCGGGCGAGTACGAGAGTGAACAGCGGGCGGAGGCGCGACTGCGCGTCATCGTCCCGCTGACGCTCCTGGTCATCTTCATCATTCTCTACACCATGTTTCGCTCGTTCAAATGGGCCATGCTCATTCTGTTCAACGTCGCCTTCGCGCCCTTCGGCGGCTTGCTGGCTCTCATGCTCACCGGAACGTACCTGAGTGTATCCTCGGGCGTCGGTATGCTGGCGCTCTTCGGCGTCTCCGTACAAACCGGAGTCATCATGGTGGAATACATTAACCAGCTGCGGGCGAAAGGCCACTCGATCGTCGACGCCGCGGTGGAAGGCGCGGTCTTGAGGCTTCGCCCCATCATGATGACCATGCTGGTGGCAACGCTTGGATTGCTCCCGGCGGCGCTGTCGCACGACATCGGATCCGATTCTCAGCGGCCCTTCGCGATCGTCATCGTGGGCGGTCTGCTTTCCGCTCTGACGCTGAGCATCGTTCTACTGCCCACTTTTTATGTCTGGATCGCAAGGGACGAAGATACGCTTCCGGAGCGGGAGAAGTCCTTTGAAGCGTAATCTCGCAATATCACTTATGCAGAAAACTCGCACAACATGGGTTGCCTATGCCGTCCTGGCTTGGGCATTGCTTCCGGATTCGGCCTTTGGCCAGCAGGCCCAGGGCCCGGCCACCGTAACGCTCGACCAGGCCATTCAGTTGGCGATCCAGCATAACCATGGCCTGCTGGCCAACCGCACTGCCGTCCTGCAGAACCAGGCCCAGGAGATCACAGCCAACCTGCGCCCCAACCCGACGCTTTTCACCGATTGGGAATACATCCCCCTGCCGGGCGTCCATCCCGGCGGTGGCCTGGGCACCTACCTTCACGACTCGACCGAGGGCGACGTCGGCCTGAGCTATCTGTTCGAACGTGGTAAGAAGCGGCAGCACCGTCTCCAAGCGGCGAAGGATACGACCGCAGTGACGCGGTCGACGGTGGTGGACAACGAACGCACGCTGGCCTATCAGGTTGCCCAGCTCTATTACAACGTCCAACTGGCGAAATCGACGCTGGAGCTGGCGAACTCGGATTTGAAGAGCTTTCAAACCACGGTGGATATCAGCGAAAACCAATACAAAGTCGGCACCATCAGCCAGAACGACTATCTGCAGATCAAGCTCCAATTGGCGACATTTCAGACCAACGTGGAACAGGCCGAGCTCGCGCGGGATCAGGCGCTTTCGGACCTCCGGCAACAGCTGGGTTACGAATCCGTTCCTTCCGAGTACGATATCGCGGGACCGTTCGAGTACGTGCCGCTGACGGTCAAGATCGAGGACTTGCAAGCGAAGGCCCTTGCGAATCGCCCGGATCTGCGGGCAGCCGTGCTTGGCATCACCGCCGCGAACAGTCAATATCAGCTGGCCAAGGCGAACGGAAAGCAGGATGTCAGCGTTTCCGCCAACTACTCACACGTCAATGCCATCAGCGCCGTTACCTGGTCTGTGAGCGTCCCGCTCCCGATTTTCGACCGCAATCAGGGCAATATTGCCCAGACACACGCCGCCATCACCCAGGCGCAGGAACAACAGCTGCAGGCCCGAGGACAAGTGCTGGACGACGTGAGGGACGCGTACGTGGGGGTGCAATCCAATGGCCGCCTGGTGCAAATCTACCGGTCCGGCATCCTGGACGACGCGAAGCTCAGCCGCGATATCAGTGAATACTCTTACCGCCGCGGCGCCACGGCCCTGCTCGATTTCCTCGTCGCCCAGCGCAACTATGACGCCATTGAACTGGCCTACCGCCAAGCGCTCGCCGCGTACCTGACTTCGATCGAGCAGCTTCGCCAGGCGGTGGGTAGCAGGGACCTGTCGTAGTCCCCGTCCAAGTGCCAGGACCGCGGCCGCTTGCCCTACTCGCCAAGACTTTATGACCCCAAAACTTTATGACCCCAAAGCTTTATGACCAAAGATGAGATTCGCGCGCGTATCGAAGAGATCGGAATTATCCCCGCCGTGCGCCTGTCCTCCGCTGAAGACGCCTTGTTTGCCGCCGAGGCCGTCTGCAACGGCGGCATCCCGATCGTGGAGGTCACGATGACCGTCCCCGGCGCCGTCAAAGTGATTCTGGAACTCACGCGTCAGAGCAAAGAGACGATTGTGGGAGCGGGAACGATTATTGATGTCGATTCAGCGCATCGCTGTCTGGACGCGGGCGCTACGTTTCTTACCACTACGGGGCTGGATCTCGAGATCGTCGATTTTGCCCGCAAGCGAGATGTGGTGGTGTTCCCTGGCGCATGCACGCCCACTGAGGTTCTGACCGCCTGGAAGGCCGGTGCCGATTTCGTGAAGATCTTCCCGTGCTCGGCTATGGGCGGCGCCGGCTATATCCGGGCTCTTAAGGGACCGTTCCCGCAGATTCCCATGATTGCCTCCGGCGGCGTGAACCAACACACCTGCGGCGATTTCATCCTGGCCGGCGCCACGGCCGTAGGAATCGGCCAAGACCTGATTCACCGGGATGCGATCAAACGCCGGGAGCGGGAGTGGATCCGCGAGCTGGCGCGGAGATACCGGGCCATCGTGCAGCAGGCGCGCAGTCAGCTGCTGAATCCATAAGACGAAGGAATCCAACTCATGAGCTTCAAAGTCATAGTGCTCCTGTTCGGGGTAGGCATCTTAGGATCACCCCCGCCCGTGTTCGGGGAGGAAGTAAAACAACCGGCTCAGGTGACGACCACCGAGCGCGTGAGTTTCGCGACGGGCGGCACTATTCGCATCACCGGTTCCTATGGCGATTTGAACGTGGAAGGTTGGGACCAACCCGCAGTGGAGATCACGGTGATCAAGTCGATGCCGTACGACTTCAAGCGTCAGCACCCGGAGGCGGCCACGCAGCGCCTGGATCGCGTACGGGTGGTCACACAGCGCGGTTCCGACACGGAATTAACCATCTCAACCGTGGTGCCTTCCCGCGACAAACCGTTTGGGGGCGGTGCGGATTTCCGCCCGGAATCGCTGGTTCTGCCGCACTCAAATAAAGGCGGTGTGTCGCTTGAGTACCAGATTCACGCGCCGCGCGACTCCAAGCTGGTGATCCATCACGGCACCGGTTCCGTGTCCGTGGCCGGCGTCACCGGGGACATCGAGGCAACCTGCGGACGCGGCGACATCCTGCTGTGGCTTCCGCCGGGCTCGGATGCACCGGGATCGTATGCAATTGACGCGAAGGTGAAGTTCGGCCACGTTTCTTCGGAACTTGAGGGCGCGGCGCTGAACCAGTTTCTAATAGGGCAGCGCTTCGAGCGCACCAATCCCCCTCCATCGCGCCGGCTTTATCTGCGCATGGGATTCGGCGGCATCACGATCAAAGAGATTCCGCATGAGGCCATCGGCCCCGTCGCGGCGAACGTTAAATAGCTTAAGGGAGGCACTATTTGAGGTCGATCGTCCATCCAGTTGCGCTCACCATAGTAGGGCTGTGGGTGTCGCCCCAAGTGGTTCGTGCGCAGGAGGTAGCCGCGTACGTGGGATTCGGCAGCGCTTACGACAGTTCCAACGGCCGACAAATCGACACCTTCGGTGACGGGAACCTCTATAAAACCCCGGCCATGGGAGGATTTTTTACAAGTCTGGGCGCCGGCGTGTTCTTTACCAAGCATGTCGGCGTTGGGGCGGAACTGTCTTGGAGGAACAAGGAAGGCGATTACGCCGGCCTCCTCTATCGCCCTTCTCTCGCCAGCTTCGACGGCATTCTCCGGCCCACCAGGGGCACTACCAAGCGGTTCGCTCCGGAACTCCACGTGGGGATTGGGTGGGCGCGGATACGCTACGATTTCAACGATCAGCCGTCCTGCGATCAGGTTCCGGGATGCCCGGACACGACTCATTTCCAGGCGCACGTGGGGGCGGCGACGCGCTGGTACGTCAACGACCATCTCTTTCTCCGGCCGGCGGTGGATGTTCACTGGGTACACAACCTCTTCGAATTCGGGAGCAATTGGGTGCCGCGGTATTCGGTGGGCGTGGGATACAGTTTCGGCAGATGAACCAGTGAGCTTCTCCGAGAGCTAGGAGAGTGCTTTCTATCCTAGCGGTTTGCCCGGAGGCCCCCTTCTTCGCCAGTCCGAAATCGAGCGGCTTCACCAACCCTTCCGCCGACGCACCCAATCCCACACGCGGCCCGCGCAGGAGTAATCTGTAGAAGATCGAAGTCGGACCGTACAAGGAGACTGTATGAGAGACACGTTCAAGATTGTTGTGATCGTTGCGTTCGCGTTAATGTTTGTCGGGGGGTTTGCCGCGGGCGTTTCCTTCGCCGCCGATGTACCTCCGGCGTGGGCATATGCGATTCCTCCGGCCCCACCGGCCGGGACGCCGGCCGCTACGCCACCCGCGCCCGACACCAGCCTGAAGCACCTTCCGGGCAGCACGCTCGAGTTCACCAGGGCGCAGATCAGCGACGCCTTCGGGCCGGCCGACTGGTATCCGGGCGATCATCCCAAGATGCCCGACGTGGTCGCACACGGCCACAGACCGGACGTCCGCGCATGCGGCCTGTGTCATTACCCCAACGGGAAAGGCCGTCCCGAAAACGCCGGCGTGGCCGGTCTGCCCGCCGAATACTTCATGCAGCAGATGAACGATTTCAGGAATGGCAACCGTAAGAGTGCGGAGCCGCGCAAGGCCAACACCAACACCATGATCGCCATCGCAAAGGGCATGACCGAGGACGAGATCAAGGCGGCGGCCGAATACTTCTCGTCGATGAAATGGACGCCGTGGATCAAAGTGGTGGAATCCAACACCGTGCCGAAGACTCGCATCAACGGTGGTATGTTTCTTACGGTTGAGGGTAACGAAAAAGAGCCGCTGGGCCAGCGCATTATCGAGACACCGGAAAATGCCGAGGGCACCGAGGTTCTTCGCGACGCGCGCTCTGGGTTCATCGCGTACGTGCCCGTTGGCAGCATCAAGAAGGGCGAGGCATTGGTGACGACGGGCGCGGGCAAGACCACGCAATGCGGCCTGTGCCATGGGGCAGATCTGAAAGGCCTCGGCCCGGTGCCTGGGATTGCGGGCCGTTCCCCCAGTTACCTGGTGCGGCAACTGTTTGACATGCAGCAGGGAGCCCGCAAAGGGACCTGGACGGAACTGATGAAACCAGTGGTCGCGAAGCTAACCGACGACGATATGGTGGCCATCGCGGCGTACACGACATCGCGCAAGCCCTGACCTTCCGGGCCTTCGCGCCTGGGTGCTCCGCGGCGGCTTAGCAACGATACGCCTTGACTCCGTGGCTTTGGTCCTGCCAAGATACTTAATCGACGATCCGTGAATCAGGTTTTCGCAAGGTCCGCAGAAATGTGGCCCAGATAGCTAAACTTGGACGGTTGAACTTGGATGGTCAAGCTTGGGAGTCCTAACATGCGTTCCAATAGAACGATAAACGCGGCCTTCATAAACCGAGTCACACTCTGGCCCGTGGCCGCCGCTGCTGGATTGGTCTTATGCAGCGCGATCGCCAGCCGCGCAGCGGAACCGGACAACGGCGGACTTGAGGTCGTACAGGTTCGGCCTAACTTCTACATGATTGCCGGGGCGGGCGGAAATATCGGCGTGCAGATCGGCATCGATGGCGTGGTGCTGGCGGATGCGGGCGCCGAAGCCGCGTCCGACCAGGTTTTGGCCGCCCTGAAGAAGCTGACCCCTCTGCCGATCCGCTACATCATCAATACTGGCGCGGACCCGGATCACGTGACCGGCAACGGCAAGCTCGCCAAGGCCGGACTAACGATTTTCACCAATGCGCTGGGCAACGCGAACTTCGGCAACGCCATGACCAATGGCGGCGCAGCGTCGATTCTGGCGCATGACAGCATCCTGAAAAGGATGAGCGCGCCCACCGGCAAGACGTCCGCGTTCCCCGTCGACACCTGGCCCACCGAGGCGTTCTACACCAACCGGAAGTCCCTGCGGATAAATGACGAGGCGATTGACGTCACGTATCAGCCCGCGGCGCACAGCGATGCCGACAGCTTCGTTTTTTTCCGGCGGTCCGATGTCGTCGCTGCCGGAGACATCCTGGACATGACCCGCTTTCCGGCGATCGACGTGGCCAACGGAGGCAGCATACAGGGCGAGATCGACGCGCTAAACCGGTTGATCGCCTTGGCCGTGCCACCGGGACCGTTCATTTATGAGGGCGTCGGGACCTACGTGATTCCCGGTCACGGGCGGCTGTGCGAGCAACTCGATGTGGTGAATTACCGCGACATGGTGGTGGTTGTCCGCGACGTGATCGCGGATTTGATCAAGCAGGGGAAGACGCTCAGTCAGATCAAGGAAGCGTCGCCGGCCAAGCCCTTTGAGACCGAGTATGGTACCCAGCCGGGTGTCACCAGCGCGTTCATCGAGGCCATTTACAAGAGCCTGACTACGAAAAAGTAAGGAACCAGTCATGAGACACCGAATCTTCGCGCTCACCATCGTCATGACACTGCCCGTGCTGGCGCAGGCTCCCGGAGGCGGCCGGGGCCGAGGCGGGCCGCCCCCGACACCGAAAGCCATGGCGCCGATCGATCTGACTGGATATTGGGTCTCGATCGTGGACGAGGATTGGCGCTACCGCATGGTGGTGCCTCCGCCCGGCGACTACATGGGCGTTCCCATGACGGCCGAGTCGGCGAAAGTCGCCGCCACTTGGGACCCGGACAAGGATGAAGCGTCCGGCGACCGGTGCAAGGCGTTCGGCGCGCCCGCGATCCTGCGGCAGCCGGGGCATTTTCACTTCACGTGGCAGGACGACCAGACGCTACGCCTGGATGTCGACACCGGAACGCAGACGCGCCTCTTTCATTTCGGAGATTGGAAGGCTCCCGCGGGTCCGCCCAGCCTGCAAGGAGATTCGGTAGCCGCGTGGGAAGTGACCGGCGGCGGGCGCGGCAATGCCGGACCCGACCCCAACGCGCCGCCGCAAGGGAAAGGATCGCTGAAGGTCACGACGTCGCACCTGAAGGCCGGCTATCTTCGGAAGAATGGTGTTCCGTACAGCGAAAATGCGGCTCTCAGCGAGTATTACGATATGTTCAAGGAGCGAAATGGCGATGTGATGCTGGTGGTGACGATCGTAACGACCGACCCCAAGTATCTGCGCGAGCCGTTCATTGTCACTTCGCACTTCAAGAAGCAGGCGAACGACGCCGGGTGGACTCCCTCGGCATGCACCGCGAAATGGTAAGGAAAGGGATTAAGATGACACGCAATCAAGTCAGCCTCACTGTGGAACCCCGCCATCGCTGGCGGGGCTGGACGGCGGCGATGTTGCTCTGCCTGGCTATTCCGGCGGCGGCGCAAGTCGATCTATCCGGATCCTGGGCTTCCAAGAATCACGAAGACGCGCTCGAACGCGGCGCCGGTCCGAACCCCGCCGACTTCACGGGGATCCCGTTCAACGAATCCGGCCGCGCCAAGGCCCTGGCTGCCTCGCAATCCGAACTCTCCATGCCGGAGCGCATCTGCGCCTTCTACTCCCAGTGGCACATGATGGTCGGGACGTTCGGCGTGAAGATCTGGAACGAAACCGATTCGGTGACCGGCAAGACCGTCGCCTGGGTGGTAGGCGCGTGGGAAGATCGCGCCGCGATGCGGATTTGGATGGACGGGCGTCCGGGTCCGTCCAAGAATGCTCCGCATAGTCAGGAAGGCTTCACCACCGGAGTCTGGGACGGCAACGTGCTCACCGCCACCACGACGCACATGCTGACCGGATACCTGCGCCGTAACGGCGTAATGACCAGCGCCCAGGCCATCATGACGACGCATTTCGTTCGCCACGGAGACATGCTGACGCTGGCATCGTACATCGAAGACCCGATCTATTTGACCGAGCCGTACTACATCACGCGGACCTTCGTCATGACGCCCAACCTGATGAACTCGAGCGGGCCGCCCTGTATCCCCGGCGATGAAGGCGTGCCGGAAGGATCGGTGCCGCATTATCTTCCAGGGAAGAATCCGTTGCTGGATGAGCTGCCCACGCTGTATCACATTCCGCGCGAAGCCGCGCTGGGCGGAGCGGAGACCATGTATCCGGCCTTCCGCGAAAAGATCAAGGGTCAGTTCACGATTCCGCCCAAGTGCTCGCGCAATTGCGGAGGCCCTCCCGCCGCACAGAATTAGTAGCTGTTCCAGGCTCACTCGACAGGTTTATAGCCCCGCCTCGTGAAGGCGGGGATATTCATGAGCGTTCATTTGCGGCCCGTGTAGCACCTCTCGCCATTCCACAATCGTCACCGGATAACTACAGTCGACTCCGTGTCGTTTAAGGTGAACGCCTGTGAATTTGCCATCGTGCTCTCCGCTTTTTCGGTCCTGAGGGTAGCGGTTCCGGCCTTTGCGTCGGTCCGGATCTTGAAATGGAAGATCGCAATCGCGCCGTCCGCAATCGGATTTTTACCGCCGGAGAGCATACAAACATAGGAGTACGCATTCCGCGCGGTGCACTGCAGCGATTTGCCCGAATCCATCGCTGCGCCGCCGATCTCCGGAGCGCCGCTTTCCAGGTCCATCAATTGCGCCGGGAAGACTACTTGCCATTTCACGGCGACGGGCGCTTCCCCCGGTTGCGAATTGATCGAGATAGTCAGCGTTACCGGCTCGCCGGCAGCCTTGGTGACGGACGACACCTGGGACGATTGACCAAGTATGGGTAAGCAACCGGCCACCAGGTAAGCGAGTCTCATCCTCGTCCAATCTTGGCACAACGGCACATCGAGGCTCCCACTCGCAGCTCTCAAAGGAGTACAATCGCGGCGAGGTGTATCGATGAAAAACATCCGAACGTCGAGCCGCCGGCAAATGCTCCGGGCGAGCGCGGTGGCTGGCGGAGCGCTGCTCGCCAATCGCGGCAAAACACTGGGCGCGGAGAACGCCACGGGCCAGTTGGGCACACCGTTGGGACCGTACGGAGAACGGTCGCCCTATGAGAAGGCCACGCGCTGGACGCGCAACACCAAGACGCCGGAGACGGGCTCCAGTTTCACGCCGCTGCAAGACATGGTCGGCACCCTGACTCCTTCTTCACTGCATTACGAGCGGCATCACTCCGGAATCCCGGCGATCGATCCGGCCCGGCATCGGCTCGTGATCCACGGGATGGTGGACCGTCCGCTTTCTTTGACGGTGGCGGATATCCGCCGCTTGCCCTCAGTGTCGCGCATCCTGGTTCTCGAATGCGGCGGTAACAGCGGATCGGAATGGGCGGCGCAGACCGGACCCGACGTGCAGCGCAGTCATGGACTAGTCAGCGGCAGCGAATGGACCGGCGTTCCGCTGTCGCTCTTGCTGGGTGAAGCCGGCGTCCGGCCCGGCGCAACCTGGGTGATCGCGGAAGGCGCCGATGCCTGCCGGATGGAGCGCAGTATTCCAATCGCGAAGGCCATGGACAATATCCTGGTGGCGTATGGACAGAACGGTGAAGCGCTGCGTCCCGCGCAGGGATATCCCCTGCGCCTGATCATCCCGGGCTGGGAAGGCAACGCCAACGTGAAATGGCTTCACAGCTTGAAGCTGACGGATCAGGCGTACATGGCCCGGGACGAAACCGCGAAGTACACCGACCTGATGCCGGACGGCAAAGCGCGGCTCTTCACCTACCAGATGGAAGCGAAGTCGGTGATCACGTTTCCGTCGGGTGGGCAGACGCTGGCAGGGCCGGGCCTGTATGAACTGACTGGCCTCGCGTGGTCGGGGCGCGGAAGGATCGAGCGCGTCGAGATCACCACCGACGGTGGCCGGACTTGGGTGCGAGCGCAACTGCAAGAGCCCCGTCTTCCGATCGCCCTCACGCGTTTCCGCCTGCCCTGGCGCTTCGACGGCCGCGAAGCCGTGATCGCCTCCGGCGCCACCGACGAAAGCGGTTACATCCAGCCAACGCGTGACGCCCTGATCGCCGTGCGCGGGACCAATTCCGCGTATCACTATAACGGCATCAAGCTATGGAAAGTGCACGCCGACGGGACGGTCACCAATGTGGAAGTTTAGCGCGGCGGCTCTTATGGTTTTTGGCGCACCGTGGCTCGCGGCGCAATCGCCGAAGTACGGAGTTGGCCAGCCGCCGACCCCGGATCAAGTCCGCGACTTGGGCCTCGCGATCGCACCGGATGGAAGCGGCCTTCCAGAAGGATCAGGAACAGCCGCCGCGGGGCGCGAGGTTTTCATGGCCCGGTGCGCGAGGTGTCACGGCGATAAGGGACAAGGAGACGTCGGCCCGCGCCTGGTGGGCGGACAAGGCACGCTCGCCACGGCCCGGCCGGTCAAGACCGTAGGAAGCTTCTGGCCCTACGCGACGACGGTCTGGGATTACATCAACCGGGCCATGCCGTTCGATCAGCCCGGACTGCTGAAACCGCCGGAGGTATACGGGGTGGTCGCGTACATTCTAAATCTGAATGGCATCATCGGAGCCAATGACGTGATGGACGCGAAGAGCCTGCCCAAGGTTCGGATGCCCAACCGCGACGGCTTCGTGCCGGACCCGCGGCCGGACGTGGGAAGCAAAGCCAAGCATTAGGCCGGAGCATCCCGCGTAAAACCGGCGCGCCCGGACAGCCGCTCAGTTCGTCACCGACATCAGGCCCCCCACATCGGCATCGCGGTCCACGATGAATCCGAGGTTAGGCGCCATCATCTCTTCCCAGCTCTGGAACCCTTGATACACCCAGCGCTTGGGATCGGGATTGTACTTGTTGTTCGCCGAATTGTCGTAGCGAAACTCGAAGCGCATGCGCGTGCCCTTGGGCACTTGCAACGAAGTTCCGTAAGAAAGCTGCCAGTTGAAATCGTAGTGCGGAACGTTGAGTACGACTTCTTCCCGTCCGTCCGGATAGGTCAGCGTGTATTGCGCGCTCTTCCCACGAACGTGCGCATGGGGCCGGAGGCGGACGATCTGGACATCCTTGAGGAAGGTTATGTCCATCGGAGGCGCCCGGTAGTTGCCTTCATTCGGCGGAATCGCGAAATCCGGATTGTACGCGGAAGCGAACACTGCCCTGTTATTCGCCGCCGTCGGAACGGTGACTGGAGCATCCTCGCCCGCGCCCTGCACCAGGAATTTCTTGGCCGGCGGAGTCTTTGCTACCGTGAAGCCGATCTTGGTCCGGTCCGTGACCGCCTTGCCGTTGGTGGTGTAATGCAGGCTTACGATAATGTCCGATCCAGCCGGCACCAGCTTACCGGCGTTCCAAGCGCGGTAATCGTCATAGCCCGCGCCGGGCAGGTAGCAGAAATCGAGGTTTTGCTTCAGGGTCGGGTGGCCCTGCCGGAGCTTCACTTCGGTGCTGCCCACGTCCCGAGTGGCGATGGTCATTCCCGGCAGCTCTCCAAATCCACTGTTGCCAGGCGTGGGATTCCCGGTTTCATCGCGCGGAACTTGGACCCACTCGTAGCGGTTGTACACGGTGGTGGGCCGATGTTTCTCGAAGCTGAAGCAAATGTGATGCACCACCGAGGCGTCGCCCGGCAGAATCTCCATCGACGTGACCCACGTATCGCTCTTGAACGGAGACGGCAGCGCGATCAGCTCCCACTCCAGAACTCCTTTCGCGGGCACGTCGCGGGGCGGCAGATCCATGACGACTTCCGGCTGGATGCCCCAACCGTCCTTGGGCCACTGAACCGGAGCCGACGCATCCTTGGGATTGCCTTGGGGAGCTCCGCTGTCAGCCCACTGGACCAAGGTGTCGATGTCGCTCTGCTTCAACGACCGATCGTTGATGAAATGACCATATTTCGGGTCCGCGAACCAAGGCGGCATCTTCCTCTCAGTCACAGCGGCCTTGATGGCCTTGGCCCAAGGACGCGCCTCCTGATAGCTCAGCAGCGACATCGGCGCAACCTGCCCTGGCCGATGACAGCTCTGACAGTTCTTCTGCAGAATCGGAAGCACGTCCTTCGAAAAAGTGACTGGAGAGGATTGATCGGCTGCCAGGGCGGCCGCTCCCAGCGCCAACCCCGCAAGAACCAAGCGAAGCATAACCTGCCTCCTTAAGCCACAGTTTTCCAGTGGGCTTCCCAACAGAACCGACTATATCTGAGTGCGTCAGCCAAGTCCAGCCAGCCGGTCAAAGAGCGGATTGTGCCTGGAAGACAGCCGTCCGGAGAAAAATCCGGTCGGCGATCGATTCGGTGCATAACAAGTGGCCGTGCTACTTGGAAGGTTCTTTGTCGCCTGGTGATTTTCCCGCGGGACGCCCCGCGGACTGAACCTTCATCCGCAATGCTCTCGCTGCCATTGGATCGGAGTGAGCGGCGAGCGCCTCGAACCCTTCATCGGAAGGTTTTTTCAGATCGATTGCGTAGCCGTGATCCTTCTCCGCCGCCCGGATCGCCCGGACCGCCAACCCCAGGCGGCGATACGGCTCGTCGATGGTAATCCATACCACGATCTTTTCAGTCTTTCCCTTCTTTGTTTCTTCGATCAAGAGAAGGAAGCCGACCTCGAAACTGAAGTCGCCCGAAGTGATCGAGATGCCGTACACGGAGGTGTTCGGAGGAGGGGTGAAGTCGGGCCGCCGGGTTGTGGGCCCGATCCCGATGTCCCCCGGCTTCAGATTGAAGCGCTTGGTAGCGAAGGCGCGGAAGCGGGCTCCAAACAGGCCGTTGTTGATCAGCCAGGTCTTCTTAAAGCTCGCCGATCGGGACCAGCGCGCAAACGTGTTCATCCAGCCCTGATTGTCGGGGTGGGCGTCGTTATCCTCCAGGCGCAAGTCCGTATACACGTTCTCCATGAGCTGGATGAGCGAGGTGCAGTAGTAGAAGACGTCGCGGAATGAACTTAGCGGGGCAGGTGGAAGTTGAGAAACTTCCGGATAGAATTCGCAATCGAGCGCGGCGAGTTCCTTATGGTTCCGCAGGCGCTCATTGAGTTCGTCGAACTTGACGGTCAGCCGCGTGAAGGATTTGTCGTTGGCAGCGCTGGAAGGATACCAGCGGCGGTAGAGATCTTCAAACAAGTCGTGCAGGTCGTTTGCTAACGCAACGCCATCCCGCGATTCCGGCGGAGCAGGTCCGGCCACGGCGGCGCCCGGGTCCTCTTTTTTCCCGGTAAACCGATTGTCGTCGAAGATTTTACGTATAGCGTGGTACCCGAGCTTCCGATAACTCTCGAACTGAGATTCGGTAAAGAACTGATCCAAGGTGGTCTCGTGCGGAAACTCGGGGTGGGCGGTGCGATACTCGCCGACGTCGGCCGGCTCATCTCCCGTGATTGTGGGTTTGATATACAGGAGCGTGCCCACGGACGAGTCGCTGTACTTGATGCGCGCCACCACGCAGTGCGCTTTGCTGGTTCCGTCCGCGTTCTCGCACTGGCCGGGGGTACTTCCGCCGCTGTCTTTTCTGAGGGATTCGACGCCGATGTTGATTTCCGCGCCGAAGTCCGCGCGACATTGCCGGACGGCCCGGCCCAGATCCTCGAACTTCAGGCCGCCATCCTGCGATGCGTCCGACGCGATGATGAAGCGGCAACGGCGGTGGATCAACTCGTATAGGCCCAGGTTCTCGAAATGCCCGCCGTCGGAAAGATAGAGATAGGCGCTCTTGTTGTTGGTGGCCGCGAACAGTTCCCGCAGGAGGTAGAACAACCCCCAGGCCGGCGTGGCCCTCTGCCAGGTTCGGCGGTCGCGCGTATTGGAGATCCACCAGCCCAGACGTACGTTGAACACGGTCATCAGGAAGGCCGTTGCCGCCGACGTGTTGTAACCTTCGTTGGGGCTCGCGGCCGCGCCGGAAATCGCCATTGCGCTTCCCAGGGGGATTCCCAATTCGGGGTAGGCAAACCGGCGGGTGGGCCGGAAGCCGAAGCTGGCCAGGCGGGCATCCCCATCGTGCTCTGTGGCAATCTCTTTGGTGGGCGTGGTGGCGTAGCCGCAGAATTCAGGCGTGAACATGAAGGATTGGGCTTTCCGGTCCTGCCACGCGAGTTCGTCGCCCTGCACGATATTGAGCGTCGTGTTCACGATGGGATAGGGACCCGAGTAGCGCACGCGCGCAGGCCCGCCGCGAGGAAGACCCTTCAGCGGGGCGTCGGACTTGGGCGTAAAGTCTCCCAGCGGGCGGTCGTCGTCCGGATCGAGCCCCGTGAAGCGGTTCGGCCGCCGGATTCCCTCGGAGGCGCCGAGGTAACATCGCACCAGCCGGCTGCGGTAGTAGTGGTACATCGAAAACTCGTTCACATTCACGCGCCAGGCCAAGATGAAGGCCACCCCGATGCAGGCGGCGGCGAACAGCGGAGCTTGCCACGATGGCAGGACATGCAGCGGGAGGCTGGGTTCCTGGGAAAAGTGTCCGACAAGTCCGTCGATTCCCCAGGACAAAAGCGCCAGGAGCCCGAAGATGAAGATGTAAGGCGCGACGGTCGCGACCAGTTGCAAAAAGGCGTTGGTCTTGCCCGATGTGTCGGCTCCCGTGCTCTTGCTCTTGCCGGAAATAACTCCCGAAACGGTCGCCAGCAGCCACGCGGCCACGGAGCCCGTCACCCAGCGTTTATAACTCTGTTCGGGAATCCAGTGAAACAGCGTCGGAGCCCAGAAAGCAATGCCGGACAGCGCCAACCAGCCGCCGGCGTACAGCAGAATATATGCGCCCGCCCGGCTCCACCATTCCCGGCGATCGTCCGGCAAGTTGCGTCCCAGTAATCCGATGTGAATCACGAGAATGGCCGAAAGAAGCACCATCAACAAGGGCGGGCCAAAGGTCAACACAGACCATTCGAAGCTCTTTGTTTTCACCCAGCCGGGCCAGGCCCAGAAAATCGTTGCAAGCAGGTAAGACAGTCCACCGGCCGCGGCGCCGGTGAAGGCGGTGCACAAAAACAGTCCCAGGCACATGTCGACTTTCCGCCGGGTCCGCTGGCCATCTCCGGGGTTCCGATCGCCGTAATCGTCGTACCAACTGTCGTAATAGCGGCCCACGGCGCTCACCATGAGCAGCAGAACCGCGCTGGTAACGCCAAAAAGGAAGTTCGCATTGGCATAAAGAGAAAAGTGAGGCGGATGGTAGGCCGCGAGCCATTGATACCATCCGGACAGAATCACCGAAGCCAGTAGCAGAGGCACCACCACGAAGAGCTGGACGCCCTTCTGTTGGTACCAAATCCGGTCTTGCCTGCGGCCCGGGTCGGAAAAGGAGCTCAGGTTCACGCCGGCCACCAGCAGCGCCCAGGCCACGAGCGGAAGGGCCGCCAACGCGGTCCACCATTGGGAGACGAAGGATTTGGGGTCGTGGAACGCTCTGGGAATTAAGAGCACACCCGCCAAACCCAATGCCAGGACGGCGAGGTTCAGTACGGTGTTACGTAGCCAGATGGCGACCACGGTCCAGGTATCCGCGCTGAAAAAACCGGTCTCCGGGGTAAGGTAGCGGCTATACCGGCGCAGGAACTTGATGGGAGCCTGGGGGTCGGCTTCCGGGTCGGGACAGGTCTCTGGAGAGAGATTGGAGATCACCTGATCGAGCCCGGTTTGATGGCAGTTCTCACAGGCGCTGTCCGCGGATTCCTTTTCGTCGCTGCGGAGAATCCAGGCGTGGAGCCAGGATCCGATGTAACCTCCGCCGGAAACCGTGGACAGATAGTCGACTAAATGGAGTAATCGTCTAGAAGGATCGCCGGCAAGCATGCGCACTTCCGCGAGACCCTGCAGAATTCCCAGATTGAAAGTGGCGCTTCGAATTCCACCTCCGGAAAAAGCTACGCCGAATAAATTAGCTTGGCGGGCTTTTTCCCAACAGTTGTCGCCCGAGATGTCCCTTTCGTCGCCATTGCGCAAGAGCCGGGCGCTGGAAACGCACTCGATTTCCCGCCGCAGCACCATCTGAAAGGGCACTGGAAGTTGCAATACAGAAGCCACGTCCTGGGCCAGATCCTCACGCAGAAAGAACAGCGCGGCCAACCGGTGAGTCAGGGATTCCTGGCCGTGCTCGTCCTTTAAAAGGGGCTTGTCAAACTCCGCTTCGATTTCCTCAATCTTCTTGAATTCGGCGATCTTGGGGCGGTCCGGTCCCGCGCGCATTGCCAGGACGTGAGCCGCAAGCTCCTCACAAAAAGGGTAGGTGTCGAACAGTTCCAGTAGCGCGACGCGCTGCGCGGGAAGCTGCTTGAGTTTCAGTTTGCAAAGTATTTGGTCTGTCGAGACCGGCGACGTCAGATTCAGGGAGTGCACAAACCGGTCCAACGCCTCCAGGCGTTCCTCTGCCGGGTCGCCAAATACGTGCCCCATTTGACCGAGGCTGTGCTTATGCAATTTGTACCGATGACGCAATTGGAGGATATAGCTCAGGCGGGCAGCGGCGGTTTCGATGCGATCCGGCTCATTCGGCAGTCTCACAAGAACTCCTTTGGCGCCTGCGTTCCGCGGAGCGATGATTGTTGAAAGCGCGCGGGGCCTTCGGTAACGAAACTCTTTTCGAGAAGAATGGACTCTGATTATTGTAGAAATCGACCGCGGCTGTCAAGACCGTTTTAGACACGGTTCTAAATCGACCCGGAACGGGCCGGGTCTTGACGGGATATCGGGCTGGTGGTGATCGTCTCGCCACCCGGTGGACACCGGGAACGGACCGGGCGGAAGCGCAGCGATTACAATCCTGAAACCCGGATCCCGGCGCTCCCCAAACCTCGTGTTGCCGGGCGCGGGATCGCCGTTTTCGTCACGCGGCACTGCACCCACTCGTAGCGGTCTTACACGGCGCCAGACCTGAATTCGCAGACAGCCTGCCCGCGACCGGGTTGGACTTGCGACTCTTGCGAAGTGCGGGCGAATTCAGGCCCGCGCGTATTTGTTGAACCAGTCAATCGTGCGCTGCCAGGCCAGATCGGCCGCGGCTTTGTTGTAGCGTTCCGGCGTCGCATCGCAATTGAAGCCGTGGACGGCGTTCGGGTAGATATAGCCTTCGTGCGGAACGTTGATGGCCTTCAAGGCCATGTCGTACGCCGGCCACGTCGCTGCCAGACGCGTGTCGAGCGCCCCGTGATGGACCAGGATTGCCGCCTTGATCTTCGGAATGTCGTCGTTGCCGGGAACGGCTCCGTAGAACGGCGCTACGGCCGCGATGTCGGCTCCCAGCCGGAAGGCCAAGTTGTTGGCGACGCCGCCCCCGTAACAGAAACCGGTGGCGCAGATCTTGCCGCTACAGTCGGCGCGCGCCTTCAGCCACCTCGCGGACGCCACCATGTCCTCCATCATTTTCTTGCCATCGACCTTGCTGAACATTTGGCCGCCCCTGTAGTCGTCACCGGGGAAGCCGCCCAGAGAAGTGAGCCCGTCCGGCGCGAAGGCCATGAAGTTCTGCAGGGCGAACCGCCGCGCGACATCCTCGATATGGGGATTCAGACCGCGATTTTCGTGGACCACGATCACGCCGGGCAGCTTCGACGGAGTCTCGGAACGTGTGTCGGCGCTGGCTGGCCGCACCAGATATCCCTTGATGCTTCCGTTTCCTTGCGGCGACGGGACGGTCTCGTAGGTGGCCTTGATCCGGTCGTCGTTCTTGGACACCTGCTGCGCCTGCGCGTAGTTGGGCATCAACGCTTCGACAACCGCGGCCGTCGTCAGACCGCCTATCGCGAATCGCTGCACGCCGTCCATGAAGGCGCGGCGGCTGATCCCGCCGTGAATGTACTTGTTGTAGAGTTCGATGGCTTCGCTCGGCAGTTTGGGTCTCGTTGGTTCCATTTGGCTGACTCCTTTTCAGAGATATCATTCGCCCGCTGCTAAGGGCAGATGATCTCACTAATTCTATACCAGTAGAACGCCGAATTCCTGTCGAGCAACGTTGCGCCTGCGATGATAGACTCACATCAATCTGGAGGGAATGGAACGTGATGAACCGGCGCCAGTTTGTTTACAGAGCTACAGGCGCTGCGACATTTGTCCGCGTTGCGGACGTGCTCGCGGCGGCGAAATACGACCTGATCGTGAAGGGGGGACGCGTCATCGATCCTTCGCGCAAGCTGGACGCGATCCGCGACGTGGCGATCGCGCAGGGCCGCATCGCCGCGATCGAGGCCAATATCGCGGCCGGCACCGAAGAAATGATCGACGCGCGGGGAAAGCTGGTGGTGCCCGGCTTGATCGACATCCACACCCACGCGGCGCGCGCTAAAGAAGGAGCCGAGCTGTGTCTGGCCGACGGCGTGACCGGGCTTATCGATGCGGGATCGCAGGGCGCGGATCGCATCGGAGAAACGGTTGCCGTAGCCAAAGCGGCTCCGCAGCCGTGCCGCGTGCTGATCAACATCGGGCGTGCCGGTATCCTCGCGGAAGGCGACACTATGGACCTCAACCGCGCCGATGTCGCCGCCGCGCGCGAGGCCATCGGGCGCAACCGCGAGATGATCGCCGGGGTCAAAGCGAGGCTGTCGCGGGACGTCGCCGGCGCGAATGATTTCGAAGTGCTGCGGCGTGCGCAGGAGGTGGCTTCGTCGTTCCAGCTCCCGGTGATGATCCATATGGGGCAGACCGTGTCGCCGTTGCCCAAGCTGCTCGCGCTGCTCAAGCCCGGCGATATCGTCACCCACATGTTCGCGCCACCGCCGAACAGCATCATCGACGATGCCGGGCACATCCTGTCGGAAGTGATGGCCGCCCGCCGCCGCGGCGTCCGGTTCGACCTCGGCAATGGACGCAGCGGCCATCTGCGCTGGGACATCGCCGACCAAGTCCTGAAGGCGGGCTTCCTGCCGGACACGTTCTCCACCGACTGGACGCCCGAGGGCCGCGCCGCTCAGGTCATCAACTTTGAGAACGTTATGTCGAAGTTCCTGATGCTGGGCATGCCGGTCGACCAGGTGATCGCGTGCGCGACGGTCAATGCGTCGCGCGCGTTCCCGGTCTTCCGCAATCGGGGCACGCTCAAAGTGGGTGCGCCGGCGGACGTTGCCGTGCTTGAACTCAGGGAGGGGACCTTCGAATTCGTGGATAACTACGAGAACAAACGGAGCGGGCGACAGAGGCTCTTCCCGAGCGCCACCGTGCTCGCCGGCAAGCGGGTTGCCGCCCGCGCGTAGAGGCGGCCCAACTGGCGCCGGGGGGCTTGGTGCCACGGGCACTCACGGGCGTGGACGTCCCGGCGAGTGTTGAAGATCGTCCGGCAATTTCCGGGTTGGGCGGCGCAACCTCTGACGCCCCGATGTTAGCACTCGCCGCCAAGAAATCCGGGTAACAATTCCCTGACTAATAGAGGGTGAAGCCCATTCGGGGGGGCGTTGGGTTCGTTTTGTAGTTTGGGCTGGCTGAGCGGGGCGGAGCCGCCTGAAAAGGCGGCTGCAGGCTATAAAGCCTGATCCCACTTGGGTTCGTTTGGTTTTTTGCGGAACCGTAGAAGAATCAAATACTTGCAATGGGGGTGGAGGGGCGCGGAGGTGGGCGTGGGCTCAAGGATGTACATATGTGCCTCGTGTGGGCCACATATGTGGATGAGGTGGAAGTTTCGCCCTGGATTCGCTCTGCGTTGGCCCGCAGAGTGTGTCAATTGATGCGCTGCGTGACTGGGGTGACTTCTCTTCGCGGATTTGTCTGCAAGCTGCGCCGTTCATGGGCACGAGCCACTGCTGGGACCCGGCGTGATGGCCCCAAAGGATCGCACATCGCCATTGCTGCGGGCTTTGCCCTCCCGCTTTGCCGTCCCGATCACGACCGTGCGTGTTGACCCGATCGGCCGTGTGTTGTAGCCTGTCGCTAGTGAGCGCGGGCAATCAGCAGACCGTATGGCAGCGCTGGGTTCGCCAGCCCCAGAAGATCTGGTTACGACGGGCGCTTTTTCAGGTGCACTTGTGGAGCGGCATCGTCCTCGGGCTGTACATCCTGATGATGAGTGTGACCGGCAGCGTGCTGGTCTATAGCAACGAGCTTTTCAGAGCAGCGACGCCCGCAACCATCATTTCGAAGGGTTCAGGACCGCGCTTGACCGACGACCAGCTCGCGGACGCTGCCAGGCAGTTGTACCTAGGCTACCGGGTGGTGAAAATCGGCCGGGCGCTGAATCTGGATCAGGCGGTAGATGTCTCGCTCCGCCGGGGCGGTGAGATCAAGCACCGGCTGTTCGATCCCCGAAGCGGCAGCGATCTCGGCGATGCGGTCCCCACCGGCATCTGGCTCGTGTCAAAGCTGCTGGATCTGCACGACAATCTGATCGCCGGACCAACCGGCCGGAAAGTGAACGGCGTCGGCGCACTCGCCGTGCTCGTGCTGGCTTTGACGGGTCTGGCGATCTGGTGGCCGGGTATCAAGACATGGCGTCGCAGTTTGACGCTGCATCGCGGCGTGGGATGGAAGCGCTTCACTTGGCACTCCCACAGTATGATCGGCTTCTGGAGCCTTGGATTCACGTTGGTGTTTGGCCTTAGCGGGGTCTATCTCTGCATTCCCCAGCCCTTTCAGGACCTGGCCGACTGGCTGGAGACTCCCACTGCCGCTAATGCCGGGTTACGCATCGTCGACCGCGTCATTTATTGGCTCGCCTTCCTGCATTTCGGCCGCATTAACGGCATAGGGATTCCTTGTGGCGGCCCCGGGCTCTGCGACCAGACGACAAAAGCGATTTGGGCGTTCTTCGGACTGGCCCCCGCGGCGATGTTTGTGACCGGCGCGATTATGTGGTGGAACCGTGTGCTGCGCCCCCGGCTGGCAAGCGTCCGCCGGGCGGGCCGTTCTGTGACTGCCTCATAATCCGGCTGCGCGCGGGTCTCCGAAATTATTTGGGTGTGAGTTTCAACAGCTTGGCCGTCAGCGGTGTGCTTGGCGACACCGTGCCGGTACCGCTGTCGGTCAATACGTAGACAGCGCCGTCGGGCCCCACGCGCACATCCCGGATCCGGGCGTGCAAATCAGTGAGGAGGGGTTCTTCCGCCACGACCTTGTCGTTTACGATGGTGAGACGATCCAGCATCATGCCGGCCAGGCCGCCGACGAAGACGCTGCCCTGCCACTGCGGAAACAGGGTACCGGCATAGAAAGCGAGGCCCGAGGGTGCGATCACCGGATCCCAATAATATACGGGTTCCTCCATACCTTCTTTATGCGTGATGCCTTCGCCAATCGCGGTACCCGGATAGTCGATGCCGTGTACGATGACGGGCCATCCGTAATTCTTACCCTTCTCAATGATGTTCAACTCGTCGCCGCCGCGGGGACCGTGCTCGATTTCCCATAAACGCCCGGTTCTTGGATCGAATGCCAAGCCTTCCTGACTGCGCGTGCCAGTGGCCCAGATCTCCGGCAGAACGCCCGGTTTTCCAATGAACGGATTGCCGGGCGCAGGTGTACCCTCGGTCGTGATGTGAATGATCTTGCCGAGATCAGTGTCCAATCGCTGCGCGACGTCCCACGGCGGCGAATCCGACCGGTCGCCTATCGTCACGAAGAGACTGCCATCAGGTGCGATCGCGATCCGGCCTCCGGTCTTGCCACCAAGCCTTTTGGACGGCATGGCCGGCTGGGCCCGAAAGATAACTTTCGCGTCGCTCAAGGCACACTTGGCTTCGTCCAGCCTTGCCCGCGCGATATAGGTATTGCTGTTCGTGCCATCGATGAAATCGAAAAACGTGAAGAAGATTTGGTGGTTCGTCGCAAAATGCGGGTCCAGCACCACATCGAGCAGGCCAATGTCTTTTGCAGCGGGTGACGCCAGGTCGCGCACACCGGCTACGGGCTCCGAGAGCACACCCTTGGTGTCTCCGCTAGTACCGAGGATGCGCAGGCTCCCCGGTAGCCTTTCGGTGAGTAGAATTTTCCCGTCCGGCAGGAACGCGAGGCTCCAGGGCGCGGGCAGATTGTCGATCAGCGTCGTAACCTGGAAGGGCGCTGATGCGTGATATGGTGCACGAGTTTGCTCGGGGAATGCGGGCTTGTCGTCACTCTTTTCGGGCGGACGCCTCTCAATCGGCTGGCCATCCATCCTAACGGGCGACAGCCTACCCGCCGGGTTGTTGGAAGGTGGTGTAACGGCAACTGCCGCGCCGGTTGGCGCAGCTTGCGATTGCGGTCCCGGCGTGACAGGATTCTGGGCGTCAACCGCGGCCGGAATGATTCCTATGCAAGCCCAGAGCGCCGCAGTCAAATAAGGTCTCATGCGTTTATCGAATGCTTCGGGAGCTGGCGAAGAATCTGTGATGGCCTTCATGCACGCTCATCATAACGCAACTCTCGACCTGTGGCCATCGGCGCATGGACGAAAGATCGGTCCTTGAAATGGCCCGGTGAAGGCCATATGATGACTCTTCTGGAATGCAGAACTGGAATGCTGGAGGCCGGGTGATCAAATCGCTAACGATCCTATTGACGGCTGGGGCCGTTGTGCCGCTGGTGGCACAGACTTCCGGCGACTGGCCGATGTATTCGCACGACCTGGCGGCGACGCGGTATTCGCCGCTGTCGCAAATCTCTACGCAGAATGTCGCGCGGCTTGCGCCTGCCTGGACGTTCCGCCTGAACGCGCGCGGAATGGAAGTGACTCCGCTCGTGGTGAACGGCAGCATGTACCTCACCGCCGGGAAACGCGTGGTGGCGCTGGAGCCCGAGACCGGCAAGGAAACCTGGAGTTACGAACTGGCCACCGGCAACGCGGCTACGCGCGGGCTCGCCTACTGGCCCGGCGATCGCGAGCATGCTCCGCGCATCGTATTTACGGCCGGCCGCCGGATGCTGGCACTCAACGCCAAAACCGGAAAGATCGACCCGGGCTTCGGCAAGGAAGGCGAGGTCGATCTCGTCGTTGGCTACAACGCGCCTCCCACGGTGTACAAGAACTTGCTGTTCGTCGGCGCCAACGCTCCGGAGCAGCCCGCAACCGGCGTGCCCGGCGACACGCGCGCCTACGACGCTCGCACCGGCGCGAAGGTGTGGGAGTTCCACTCCGTGCCGCGCGCCGGAGAAGCCGGCAATGAAACCTGGGAAGGCGATGCCTGGAAGGACCGCACCGGCGTCAATAACTGGGGCTTCTTCATGACCGTGGACGCGGAGCGGGGCATCCTCTATACCGTCTTCGGCAGCCCTGCCAGCGATTACTACGGAGCCGACCGCAAGGGCGACAACCTGTTTGGCAATTCGGTGGTCGCGTTGGACGCCGAGACAGGAAAGCTCAAATGGTATTTCCAGGCGGTGCATCACGACCTGTGGGATTTCGATCTGCCGCCCGCGCCGGTGCTGGCCGACGTTCGCATCAACGGCCGGATGACTCCGGTCCTGGCGCAAACCGGCAAGGTGGGATACCTGTACATTCTAAACCGGGTGACCGGCAAGCCAGTGTTCGGAATCGAAGAAAAACCCGTGCCGCAAAGCCAGGTTCCCGGCGAGCACACCTCCGCCACGCAGCCGATTCCACGGAAGCCGCCCGAGCTGGCGCGCCACAGTTTTAAACTGGACGACCTGGTCACGGCCGATGACACCACTCCCGAGCACGCCCAGGCCTGCCGCGACTTGGTGGAGAAAAGCGGCGCACTGTACAACGAAGGCCCCTTCACGCCGTGGGTGTTCCGCGGTCCCGGCGTCCCGCCAAGGTCCAGCATCATCTTCCCGGGCGCGATCGGAGGCAACGATTGGGGCGGCATGTCGCTCGATCCCAAGCTCGGCTACGTGTTCGTCAACACTTCGGAATTCGGCAGCATGGGATGGATCGAGAAACTGCCGGACGGCTCGCGCGTGCCGTACGATCAGCGCAGCGTGTACGGGAATCCAGTGGCGTCGAAATTCTGGGAGCGCAAGCTGGACGCTAACGGCGCGGTGCGCGGGGAAGATAGCTGGCCGTGCCAGAAACCGCCGTGGGGCCGGTTGACGGCGATCGATCTGAAGACCGGCGAGTTCGCCTGGCAGGTGCCCTTGGGGATCACCGACGAGCTGCCCGAGGGTAAACGGAATACCGGGCGCGTCAATCAGGGCGGCTCCATCGCGACGGCCGGCGGAGTCGTGTTCATCGGCGCGAGCAACGATAGACGCTTCCGTGCCTTCGACTCGAAAACCGGCCGCGAGCTGTGGGCCGTGAAGCTCGACTATAGCGCCATATCGGTGCCCATCACGTACGTGGGGAAAAACGGCAAGCAGTATGTAGCCATCAGCGCCGGCGGCCACAACCCGGTGACGACGCCGAATCCCGCGAATACCGAATCGCTATACGTGTTCGCGCTGCCGTGAGGATCTTCAACCTGCCCGGTGTTGAGGTAATCGGTTGAAGTGATAACATGACCCTGATGATGCGGATCACCGTCGCGATATTCTGCCTCTCCGTCCAGGCGGCCTGGGCACAGGACTGGGGCCAGAAATGTGCCGCGCTCACAGGCGCCAAATCTCTGCCGAACCCCACTACGGCGATTACCTCGGCGCGGCTCAATCCGCCCGGCACCGCGCAGGGCAACACGCCGGCGCTGCCGGAGCACTGCGAAGTCTTGGGCCAAGTAAACGAGCGGACGGGAGTCAACAACCAGCGCTATGCCATTAAGTTTCACTTGCGTCTCCCTACCAATTGGAATGGCCGGTTCTTTTTTGAAGGCGGCGGCGGATCGAACGGCAACCTGGGAAACGCCGCGGGGAACTTGCAAGGGCAGCAGCGCAGCAACGCGCTGAGCCTGGGTTATGCCGTGGTTTCTCAGGATTCCGGCCACGACAATCGCCTGAACAACGATGCCGACCGCAATGGAAACGTGACCTTCGGCTTCGATCCCCAAGCCCGGCTCGATTTCGGCTACAACTCTTACGACCAAGTGACGCAGGCTTCTAAGGCGTTGGTTCAGGCTTACTACGGAAAGGCTCCCGAGAAGTCTTATTTTGTGGGCTGCTCGGAAGGCGGACGCGAGGGGATGATGATGACGCAGCGCTTCCCGGCCTACTTCGACGGGGTCCTGGCGTGCGCGCCGGGATTCAAGCTTCCGAAAGCCGCGCTCTACGGCCATTCCTGGGACGCACAGGCGTTCGCCGAAGTAGCGAAGACTGCAGGGATCTACGACCGCTTCGGCCAGCCGCTGCTCAACAAAACCTTCACCGATGAGGATCTGGATCTGGCGGCCCAAGCCATCCTGGGCGCCTGCGACGAACTGGACGGGCTCAAAGATGGCATCATCGACAGTTTTCCCGCGTGCACGTCCGTGGTGGTCGCGCCCAGGCTCGCTGCGATGACGTGCAAAGGTCCAAAGCGGACTACATGCTTGTCCGCGGCGCAGGTGACCGCGCTCCGGAAAGTATTCGACGGCGCGAAAAACGCCAAGGGCGAAACGCTGTATGCCGATTGGGCCTGGGACCGGGGCATCGGAGGGAAGACCGGAGAGGCGTTCAACCAAGGTTGGCGCATCTGGAAGATCGGAGCCTATGATGCCCCGGTAAACTCGGCGATCATTACGGGCTTGGGATCCGGCGCCGTTTCCGCCGTGTTCACCACCCCGCCCACGCCGGTGCCCTCATCCGGGGCGGGTCCCGTCGCGTACTTACTGGGCATCGATTTGGATAAGGATGCAGGCAAGATTTACGCGGAATCCGGCACGTACACGAAATCGTCGTGGGATTTCATGATGGCCAGCTCGACGGATCTATCCGCTTATAAGAATCGGGGCGGCAAGCTGCTGATCGTCCAGGGGGTCAGCGACCCGGTTTTCTCGGTCAACGACACCATCGGCTGGTGGAACGACGTGAATAAAGCCAACAACGCCAAGGCCGCGGATTTCGTGCGGGTCTTCGCGGTTCCCGGGATGAATCATTGCGCGGGCGGCCCGGCCACGGACCAGTTCGACGCTTTCACGGCGCTGGTGAATTGGGTTGAAAAAGGTTCGGCTCCCGATCAGATTGTGGCCACCGCGGGCCCTGGATCGCCTTGGCCTGGGCGAACCCGTCTTTTGTGCAGTTATCCCGCGCAGGCGCGTTACAAAGGCTCCGGCAGCATCGATGACGCCGGCAACTTCTCTTGCCGCGAACCTTGATGTTCAGCGGAACATCATCGCCCCGCCTCATTTCTCCAGACGAACGGTTGTCTCCGCACGCGTGATTTCGAATCGCAATGACCACTCCCGAGGAGTAGCGAAGTTGCCCGGAACGAAGCGCCACTTGCGGGCGGCTTCCTGTGCCAGCCGGCCGAAATATCTCGAGCCGCCCGGCTCCAGCATCGCGTCCGTTACATTGCCGGATGGATCCACGACCACTCTGACCACGACCGTCGCCGTGCCATTCACTGTCCGCCGAGCCGCGGCGGGGATCTCTGGAAGCACTTGGTGTACCACCGCCTGCTGCGTGTCCACCAACGCGCGTCGCTTCACGGGTTCACGAGTCTGGTGTTCACGAGTCTCGGGTTCACGAGCCGCGGGAGGTTTGACAGCTGCCGCCGGCTCCTTCTGGGGTTCTGAAGCCGGTAGACTGCCCTGGATGGATGGGTTCGGCGGTATCGGCTTTATCGCTTTGCCGGCCCGATTCCCCAGCCAGCTGGCGACGGCGACCACCGCGACTAAAATCAAAGCCCAAATGATTGCGTAAGAAGTCAGCGTCCGCCGTATCGTTCTGGATTGCGGGACAGGCATCGCGGTTGCCGAGGTCGGCGAAAGTGCACTCTTCTGCGATTGCAGCCAACCCAGAAGCTGTGCGGCGGACCACGGAAGCCGCCCGTTCTGGCCCATGCAGTTTCGCACAATTTCGGGAAAAGGCTCGGGGAGTGATTCAATGGCACCAGAGTCACCCTGCATGAGCTTCAGCGGCTGCTGCGTCAGAGCGTAAACGGCGGTCGCGGCCAGGGCCCGCACGTCCCCGGACGCATCGCCAACAGACACGGTATCCCTCGAAAGCTTGAGCGTGTCTTTCACTGCGAAGAGGTTAGACGGCTTCATGCTCCCGTGCACCAATCCGCGCTGATGCAGATACGCGAGTGCACCGGCCGCCGGCTGAAGCAGTTCGAGCGTTTCTTCCGCTGTGAGCGCCCGTTCGTTAAGCACGGCCCCGAGGTTCTCCTCGGCAAGCTCCGTTACCAGGTACACCAGCGGCATTCCGCTTTTGACCCACGTCCCGGTTCTCACGAAACCGATCAAGTGTGGGTGATCCAGCGAGCCCGCCAGCGACCATCGTTCCACCAGCTGTTCCGCTTGCCCGCTGCCGGCCGGGACGAGCTTGATCGCGCCCTCGCCGGAAGGAAGCCGCGTCCGGAACACGCCGCTTTTTTCGCCTGCCCCGAGAAACTGTTCGAGGGGGAATTCGCCGTCGACGAGGTCGCCTTCCCAGCTCTTCCAGTCCGGCATCATTTCGGCCGCAACACTCATCGGGTTCGCACGGTGCCTTCGGCTTGATTATACCGCCGTGCTTTCACGCCCGGACGAGTTTCGCGCGCCGATATTGAGGACGACCTACGCTGACGTGAGCTGGGGCGCAGGCCGGCGATTGCGTGCGCGGAAAGCCTCCCAGCGCAGCCTCATCCGGTCCATGTACAGATACACGACGGGGGTCGTGTACAGCGTCAAGGCCTGGCTGAAAACCAGACCTCCGATGATCGCAATGCCCAGCGGCCGCCGCAATTCCGATCCGGTGCCCATGCTGAGCGCCAGCGGCAGATTCCCAAACAGCGCCGCGCAAGTCGTCATCATGATGGGGCGGAAACGGAGGAGGCAGGCTTCGAAGATGGCTTGTTCCGGGGTCTTACCGAGGCGTCCGGCGGCTATGGCGAAGTCGATCATCATGATCGCGTTCTTCTTCACAACTCCAATCAATAGAATGATTCCGATCAGAGAGACGACGTTCAATTCGTTGCGGGTGACGAGCAGCGCCAGCAGAGCGCCAACGCCTGCCGACGGGAGGGTGGAGAGGATCGTCAAGGGGTGGATCAAACTTTCGTATAACACTCCCAACACGATGTAGACGGCGATCAAAGCGGCGAGTATCAAGATCGGCTCATTCTTGAGCGATTCCTGAAACGCCTGCGCGGTTCCCTGGAAGCTTCCGCGGATGCTGGCGGGCAAGTTGATCTCGCGCATGGCGTCATCCACGGCCGGGACGGCGTCGCCCAGAGAGACGCCCAAGGGCAGATTGAAGGAAATGGTGACGGATGGGAACTGTCCGGAGTGGTTCACCTGCAGCGGGGTGCTGGCCGGGGCGTAGTGCGTGAACGCGCTCAGCGGAATCTGCTGGCCGGTGGAGGAAGGCACGTACAGGTAATTGAGGCCATCCGGATTATTCCAGAACCGCGGCTCCACTTCCATCACGACATGATACTGGTTCAATTGCGTGTACATCGTGGAGACCTGGCGCTGGCCGAAGGCGTCGTAGAGCGTGTCGTCGATGGCCTGGGTCGAAATGCCCAGCCGCGAGGCGGTGGTGCGGTCCACTACCAAGGACGCCGCCAAACCGCGGTCCTGCTGATCCGCGCTGACGTCGGCCAACTGCTTCAGGCTGCGAAGTTTCTGCAAGACTTTGGGCCCCCAACGGTTGAGCTCGTTGAAGTCGTCGCCGATCAGGGTGTATTGGTATTGCGCTGCGCCGCCTCGGCCGCCCACGCGGAGGTCCTGCTGCGATTGCAACACTACGGTGGTGCCCGGCACCACAGCCAGCTTGGGGCGCAATCGGGCGATCACCTGTTCCGGCGTAGCTAGACGATCCTCATAGGGCTTCAGCGCAAGGAATCCGCGGCCGGTGTTGAGCACGTTGGCGTTACCGCCGGAGCCTCCCATCTGCGCCATGAGACCGGCCACCGCCGGGTCTTCGACTATGATGGCCACTACCTGGCGGACGCGCTCGTCCAAGGCAGTGAACGACGTGTTCTGATCGCACAGGACGGTGAAGTTGAGGCGTCCGGTGTCCTGCTGCGGGAAAAACCCTTTGGGAACCACGATGTACAAATACACGCTGACACCCATGGTGCCGATCATGACGGCCAACATGAGCGGCTGACGCCGCAGCACCCAGCCCAGCGAACGCTCGTAAAAAGCCCGCATTCCGCCCAGGAAAGCTTCGATCAGGTTGTACAAATGTCCGTGCTGTAACCCTAGCTGCGGGCGCAACAGGCGCGAGCACATCATGGGCGTGGCCGCCAGCGTGATCAAGAGCGAAAACACAATGGCCATCGAAAGGGTGACGGCGAATTCCCGGAACAGGCGTCCTACGATTCCACCCATCAGCAAGATGGGAATGAATACGGCGTTCAAAGAAACGCTGATGGATATGATGGTCGGTCCGATTTCCTTGGCCCCTCGCAGAGCCGCGCGCATGGGCGACATACCCATCTCAATGTGACGGGTGATGTTCTCGATCATCACGATGGCATCGTCCACCAGGAAGCCCGTGGCGATGGTGAGAGCCATGAGCGACAGATTGTCGACGGTGTAGCCGAACAGATACAGGGCGCCGAAGGTCGCCACCAGGGATACGGGCACGGTGATGGCCGGGACCAGTGTGATCCGCCAACTGCGCAAGAATGCGAACACCACCAAAATGACCAGCACCAGAGCGATCTCCATGGTCCTTTGGGTGTTCTGGATGGAAGCGCGAATGGGTCCGGTACGGTCCTGAAGAACCTGGATATGGACGGCGGCGGGGATTTCCGCTTGCAGCCGGGGCAATTCGGCCTCGATACGGTCTACGGTTTCGACGATGTTTGCGCCGGGCTGGCGGTACACCCACAGCAGAATCGACGGCGTGAGGTTGGCATAGCCCGAGGCACGTATATCCTCGACCGAATCGATGACCGTGGCCACGTCGCTCAGCCGTACCGGGGCGCCATTGCGGTAGGCGATCACTAGCGGGCCGTACTCTTCGGCGTGCAGCAATTGGTCGTCGGTGCGGATGGACCAGGACTGGGTGGCTCCGGTGAAATCCCCTTTGGGCCGATTCGCGTTGGCCGCCGCCAGCATCGTCCGCACGTCCTCGAGACCGAGGCCGAAATGATTCAACAGCGTGGGATTCACGTCCACCCGCACGCCCGGCAGAGCGCTGCCGCCCACGCCTACTTGCCCGACTCCTCGAAGCTGCGAAAGCTTCTGCATGATTATTGAAGACGCTACGTCGTAGACCTGGCCCTTGCGGACGGAGCTGGTGTCGAGGGACAGGATGATTACGGGCTGCTCGGTGGGGTTGTTCTTTTTCCAGGACGGGGTGGCGGGGAGATTGGAGGGCAACTGACCGCGCGCCGCATTGATGGCCGCTTGGACGTCGCGCGCGGCGGCGTCGATGTTGCGGTTCAGGTCGAACTGCAGGGTTAGTGACGTGGAGCCTAGGACGCTGGTGGAACTCATTTCCGTGATTCCGGCTATTCGGCCGAATTGCCGTTCTAGAGGGGTCGCTACGGAGGACGCCATGGTTTCGGGGCTGGCTCCGGGGAGCGATGCTCCGACTTGCAGGGTGGGGTAGTCTACTTGGGGCAGTGGGGCTGCTGGGAGGACTCGGTACGCTACTATCCCCGCTAGAGCTAGGGCGGCGGTTAGTAGGGCTGTGGCTACTGGGCGCTTTATGAAGGGGGCGGAAATGTTGCTTCCGGTGGTCATGCTGGGGTGGTGGGTGAGCTAGTCTTGGATTGTCGGGGTGGGCGGGTTGCCAACCCGCCGCAGGTTTTGGCAACCTGCCCCACTGCGGAATGCTGGTTGGATTGCTTTTGTGTGGACGCCGGCCTGGCGTCGGCACGAGTGCCGACGTGGCAAACTGAGAGTTCGCTCCACGGCGTCACACTAGAAATATACCAGCGAGTCATGATTCAAATACACCAAGGGGGTCATGGTTGTTCCTCTAGTAGTTCTAGTTCTGATAGATCTACTTCGGTGCGGCGGAAACGCTTTGCTAGGCGGTCGAACCAGAGATACACTACCGGGGTGGTGTAGAGCGTTAGTAGTTGGCTGAAGATTAGGCCTCCTACTATGGAGATGCCTAGGGGCTTTCGTAGTTCTGCTCCGGTTCCCGACCCTAGAGCCAATGGCACGCCGCCTAGGAGCGCGGCCATGGTGGTCATGATTATGGGACGGAACCGCAGTAAACAGGCCCGATAGATCGCTTCGCGCGCCGGCATGCCTTCTCCGCGCTGCGCTTCTAAGGCGAAGTCGATCATCATGATGGCGTTCTTTTCCACAATACCTATCAGCAAGATAATTCCGATTAGCGCGATGATGCTGAAGTCGGTGCGGGTTAGCAGCAGCGCCAGGAATGCGCCTACGCCCGCGGAGGGGAGGGTGGAAAGAATCGTGATGGGGTGGATGTAGCTTTCGTATAAGACTCCCAACACGATATACACGGTGATCAGTGCGGCCAGGATCAAGATGGGCTCGTTGGCCAGCGAGGCTTGAAACGCGGCGGCTGTGCCCTGGAAGATTCCTTGCACGCTGGCCGGCATGTTGAGTTCGTCTTTGGCCTTATTGACCGCGTCGACGGCGTCTCCCAGCGAAACGCCCGGCGCTAGATTGAACGACGCCGTCACCACCGGAAACTGTCCCTGGCGATTGACCACCAAGGGAGCGTTGCCGTTTTCGGCATGGGTGATCGCGCTTAATGGAACCTCGCCGCCGGTGTTGGAGCGGATGTACAGATCGCTGAGCGAGTCCGGACTCTTCTGCATGTCCGGCTGAATCTCCAGGATGACCCGATACTGATTGAGCTGGGTGAACATGGTCGAGATCTGGCGCTGCCCGAAGGCGTCATACAACGTGTCGTCGACAGCCTGCGGCGTAATCCCGAAACGCGAGGATGTTCCGCGATCGATCCGCACCGTCGTCTCCAAACCACCGTTCTGCTGGTCGCTGGCCACATCGCGGAGTTGCGGCAGCGACTGGAGCTTGTCGATGAAACGCGGAACCCACACGGCCAATTCCTTCGCGTCCGGGTCTTCCAGGCTGTACTGGAATTGTGTGCGGCTGACGCGATCCTCTACCGTCAAATCCTGCACCGGCTGCATGAACAGCGTGATGCCTTCCACTTTCGCCAGCTCCGGCTGCAAACGCCGGATCACATCGCTGGCGCTGAGGCCGCGCTCCTCGACGGACTTCAGGTTGATCTGAATGCGCCCGCTGTTGCCGGTTTGATTGGTGCCGTCCACTCCGATGAAGGAGGACAGACTGTCGACCGCGGGGTCCTTCAAAATCACCTCGGCGAGCTGTTGCTGGCGCAGCGCCATGGCCGGGAAGGAGATGGTCTGGGGCGCTTCCGAGATGCCTAAAATCACGCCGGTGTCCTGGACCGGGAAGAAGCCTTTCGAAATCACCTCGAACAGCAGGATGGTTGCGCCGAGGGTGGCCACGGCCACTATCAGGGTCGCGGGCTGGTGCCGCAGCACCACCTGGAGCGTCCGGCCGTAGAAGGCGATGATGGCCTGAAACATTTTTTCAGACTGGCGGTAGAACCAGCCCTGTTCGTGGACGGGACGGTGGCGCAGAAGGCGCGCGCACATCATGGGGGTAAGCGTCAACGACACCACGGCGGAAATCAGAATCGTCACGCTGAGCGTGACCGCGAATTCGCGAAACAACCGCCCTACGATGTCGCCCATGAACAACAACGGGATCAGCACCGCGATCAGCGATACGGTGAGCGACAGAATGGTGAAGCCGATTTGCTCGGAGCCTTTGAGCGCGGCTTTGAGCGGCTCGTCGCCCTGTTCGATGTAGCGCGCGATGTTTTCAATCATCACGATGGCGTCGTCGACCACGAAGCCGGTTGAAATCGTAAGAGCCATCAATGTCAGGTTGTTCAGGCTGTAGCCCAGCACGTACATCACGCCGAACGTCCCGACCAGCGACAGGGGCACTGCTATGCCCGGGATCACGGTGCCGGCGAGCGTGCGCAGAAATAGAAAGATCACCATTACGACCAGGCCGATGGTGAGCATCAGCTCCATTTGGACATCCGCAACGGACGCGCGGATGGTGGTGGTGCGGTCGGTGAGAATGTCCGTGGTGATGGAAGTCGGCAAAGAGGCGCGCAACTGCGGCAGCAGTTTCTTTACCCGGTCCACCACTTCGATGATGTTGGCGCCGGGCTGGCGCTGGATGTTGACGATCACCGCGGGCGTGTTGTTCTTCCAGGCGGCCAAACGGACGTTTTCGGGAGCGTCGATGACCGTCGCCACGTCGGACAGGAGCACGGGAGCGTTGTTGCGGTAGGCGACCACCAGGGGCCGGTAATCCGCGCTGGTCAGAAGCTGGTCGTTGGCGCCGATGGTGTAGGCGTCGCGGAATCCGTCGAAGCTGCCCTTGGCCTGGTTGACGTTGGCGGCGGCGATGGCGGCGCGCAGATCTTCCAGGTTCAGGTGATACGAGGACAGCGCGGTGGGATTGGCTTGAATGCGTACGGCGGGCTTTTGACCGCCGCTGATCGAAACCAGGCCTACTCCAGTGACCTGCGAAATCTTCTGCGCCAGGCGCGTATCGGCGAAGTCCTCCACTTTGGATAGCGGCAGGGTCGCGGAGCTCAGGGCGAGCGTGAGGATGGGTGCGTCCGCCGGGTTGGTTTTGGTGTAAATCGGCGGATTGGGGAGATTGGCGGGAAGAAACGTCGCTGCCGCGTTGATGGCGGCCTGCACCTGCTGTTCAGCGACATCGATGTTCAGATCCAGGGTGAACTGGAGGGTGATGACGGAACAGCCATCGGAGCTGCTCGACGTCATCTGGTTTAGTCCAGGCACCTGCCCGAACTGCCGTTCCAGAGGAGCGGTGACGTAGGACGCCATCACGTCGGGGCTGGCGCCGGGATAAAACGTGACCACCTGAATGGTTGGGTAGTCCACCTGAGGTAGCGCGGAGACCGGCAACTGGTTGTAGGCGACCGCGCCCACCAGCAAAATTCCAACCATCAGCAGCGAGGTCGCCACGGGCCGGATGATGAATGGCCGGGAAGGATTCATGCCGGGTCCTTACTGGTTGTCCTGTGCGGAGGTCTGCGCGCGGGCTTTGGCCTTGTCTTGCGCTTTGTCCTGAGACGGGGCCATGGTGACTTGCACGCGAGTGCCGTCCTGGAGCTTGTCCAGCCCGTCGACGACCACGGTTTCACCCGCCTCCAGGCCGCTGTCGACGGCGGCGTTGTCGCCCTCGGTCAGCGTGGTGACGATGTTGCGCATCTTAACGGTGCGGTCGCTCCCGATCACGTACACGTAGGTCGAGGTCGGGCTGCGCTGTAGCGCGGCGGTGGGAACGATCACGGCTCCATGGCGGGTGTCGAACAGCAGGCGGGCGTTTACGAATTGATTCGGAAATAGCGCGCTGTCGGTGTTCGGGAACTGCGCTTTGAACTTCACCGTGCCGGTGGTGGAGTCCACCTGGTTGTCGATGGTGAGCAGCATGCCGTCGGCCAAACGCCGGCGCAGATCGCGATCATAGGCCAGCACTGGAAATTTCACGCCCGCGCTGAATTTCGGCATCACCTGGCGCAGGCTGTCTTCGGGAATATTGAAGACCACGGCGATGGGCTGAAGCTGCGTGATCACGGCCAGACCGTTGACATCGGTGGCATGAATGATATTGCCCTTATCCACCAAACGCAGGCCGATGCGGCCGGCCAGCGGCGCGGTGATGTGGCAGTATACCAGTTGCAATTTGGCCGTATCGATGGAGGCTTGATCGGCCGCCATCTGGGCCCGCGCGCTTTGGATGGCGGCTTGGTCGGCCGTCAGAGTGCCCGCGAGCGCATCGGCGTTGGATTTCAATTGCTCGCCTTGATCCTTGGCGATGATTCCCTGTTCCACCAGGCGCGCGTAGCGGTCGGCCTCGGTTTGCGCGTACTTTTGCTGGGCGGTGTCCCGCACCAGATTGGCTTGGGCTTGACCTAGCTGGGCCTCATCCTTGGCCAACTGGCCCTGGGCTAATTCCAACTGCACTTGGAACGGACGCGGATCGATCTCGGCCAGAAGATCGCCGACTTTGACGTACTGGCCTTCCTGATAGGCGACGTTGACCAGCTCGCCGTCGACGCGGGAGCGGACGGTCACGGTGTTCAGTGCGGTCACGGTTCCCAGTCCGTTGATATAGACGGGCATTTCACCGCGGCGGACGGTTACCGCGACCACGGGGACGGCACGGCCTCCGGCGCCGGAACCGTCGCCACTCTTGCCTTGCTTCGCGGGAGCCTGGCCGGGGATGAGTTGCGGATACCAGCGGTACACTCCATAGCCGGCGGCGGCCAGCAGCACCAGCCATAGCCACCACAAGCTCCGGGGTTTCTTGGGGGACGTGTGGATCGAGGGCTGGGGGGCGAACGCGGGGCTTTCAACGGCCGGTTTCTCGCGGACTTCACTGCGGGACTCTACGCTCATCTGCTGGTTACACTTTCCTTGAAGTCACGACGACAACCCGGCGTCAGTACTTAGGGCGTCAGTACCCAGTATGTGCGCCGGGCGGTTCATGGCGCGCCTGCAGAATGACAGGGCGAGCCACTATGCCATTCCTCATATGTCCGCAAGTCGCTGTGAAACTTGGGGAAACTCAGGTTCTTAGGCGGAGAATGCCGCGCTGAAGGGCGATCGTGACGGCGTGGGTCCGGTCGGAGGCTTCCAGCTTGGCGAGGATGTGCTGAACGTGAATTCGAATGGTGCCTTCGGAGGTGCCGAGCTGCTCCGCTACTTCCCGGTTCGACAGGCCCTTGGCGACAAACGACAGCACTTCGGCTTCGCGCGGGCTCAAGGCCGAGTGGGGGAGGTGTTCGCTCAGACGCTCCATGACCTCGGCGGGCACCAGCCGTTTGCCTAGATGCACGGTGCGAATCGCGCGCACGATTTCGGTGTGGACCATCTCTTTGAGCAGGTAGCCGTACACGCCGGCTTTAAGCGTCCGGTAGATTTCCTGGTCGCCGTTGTAACTGGTGACGGCGATGATCCGGGCTTGCGGGAATTCCTGGAGAATCGCCTCGGTGGCGGCGACGCCGTCCATGCCGGGCATTCGCAGATCGATGAGGGTCACGTCGGGTTGATGGATCCGAAACAGTTCCAGAGCCTCCTGCCCGGTGCTGGCCTCGGCGACTAGCCGCATGTCGGGCTCCTTGGCCAAGATCCAGGCGATGCCCTTGCGGACCAGCGGGTGATCGTCGGCGCAGAGAACGCTAATGATGCCGTCGGAAGGCATGTCGAACTATCGAACTCCGTCGTATTGTTGGCGGGTTTCCGTCTGTGTCCCGCCGTTGGCGCCTTTTGTCCGGGGCAGCTGGACGCGAATCGTGGTGCCTTGGGCGGGTCCGGTGGCCAGCTCGAACTCGGCTCCGATTTCGCTGGCGCGCTCCCGCATTCCGGCTAGACCGTAGTGCCCCAGTCCGGTGAAATCGCCGGCTTCGACAAAGCCGTGGCCATCGTCGTGGATGGACAAACCGATCAGTTCGGGGGTGCAATGCAAGCCGACTTCGATGTTGCGGGCACCCGAGTGTTTCATCGAATTGGTGACGGCTTCCTGGACGATCCGCAGCAGGTTGTACTCGATCTCGGCTCCCAGACCGGACGGGCCCGGCTCCAACTTGAGTTTCAGCCGGACGTCCTTGGCTTTGGTGATCTGCCCGGCGACTTCGGCGATGGCGCCGGAAAGCTCCGCATCGGCTTCTTTCACGCCGCGAAGCCCCGCCACCGATTCCCGAGCCTGCTTGAGGGAATTGGCCGCGTCGTGAATCAGCTCCTTGAGCTGGCCTTGTTCTTCGCACGGCGGCAAGCCCATGGACACGGCTTGCATGCCCATGGTGATTCCCGAGAATCCCTGGATTAATGTGTCGTGCAGCTCCCGGGCGATCCGGCTGCGCTCGGCGAGAACAATCTCGAAATGCTTGCTCAAGGTCTTGACACGTTGCCGCCAGCCCAGCCAGATCCCCGCCGCCAGAAACGCGGCGCACAGGGGGAAAAACCAAGCCTGTTGATAGAAGTGTCGCGCCAGAGCGAAGGACACCGAGTTTCCGCTCTGGTTACAGATGCCATCGGAATTGCACGCCGTCACGCGGAACCGGAACTGGCCGGGGGGCAGATTCGTGTAATAGGCCACGCGCCGCGTCCCGGCGTCGGTCCAAGTGGCGTCGTATCCGTCCAGAATGTAGCGGAACGTGACCCCCGAAGGCACCAGGAAACTCAGGGCCGTGTAGCGAAATTCAAGGTCTTTGCGCCCGGCTTGCAGCTTTCCGATTTGGTTGGGGATCGCGCCTTGCCCGTTTACCATCACGTCTTCGATGACGACGGGAGGTACGGGAGAATTGCGCTGCAATCGGGCCGGATCGATCACCAGTAATCCTCGAATGGTGGAAAACCAAAGCCGGCCGTCGCGCATCTTCCATACCGCGGGCTGCACGCCAGACCTAGACTCGATGGTCCGCAAGCCATCGAGCGGACTGTACGGCGTGCTGATGAACTTTTGAATCTCTCCGTCTGCGAATTTTCTGAGATCCGACCGGTTCACGGAAAAGATTCCCTTGCTGGAGGCCATCCACAGGCGATCCTGGCCGTCCGGCACGATGCCATAAATTTCGTTGTCGAACAGGCCGTCTCGCATGAAAAAGCTGAACGATTTGCCACCTTTGAGAAGCCGGAGCCCGTTTCCGAACGTGCCCATCCAGACCTGCCCATCCGGATCGGCGTAAACCGTATCCACTTCCCGCAGCGGCATGTCATCCGGCGCGAAGCTGTGGAACTCCCCGTTCTGGTACATGCTCACACCGGCTTCGGTCGCCGCCAGAAAGTGTCCGCTGCCGTCTTCCCCGCCACCCAAAATCGCCGGGCTGGAGGCCTCTCGCGCGCCGCGCGGCTGGGTGAATTTGCCATCGCTAAAGAGGGTCAGGCCCTTGGATGTTCCAATCCACAGACCGCTATGGTCACGAAACAGGAAATGCACCAGATCGCCTGGCAATCCGTCCGCGCTGGTGTAGGTCCGATCGACGCGGCCGCTCCGGAGGCGGGTGAGACCTGCATTGGTCCCGGCCCAGACAGATCCATCCCGATCCTCGGCCAGCGAATAGATGTAATTCCCGGAGAGCCCGTCCTTGGTGGTGAGCGCACTGCAGCGGCCCTCCTGAAATCGACACAGCCCCGCGCCGAGAGTTCCAATCCAAATGGTCCCGGCGCGATCCTGCAGTACCGGGCCGGTGCTATTGCTGGGGAGCCCTTCGCTCACTGTGTAGGGAATCGCGCGTCCGTCGATGAACTGGTTGAGTCCATGCTTGGTTCCGACCCAGAGGCTGCCCTCGCGATCCTCGTACATGGAATACACGGTGCTCTGGGAGAGCCCGTCTTCGGTGCGAAAGCTCTCCATGGCGCTGTCTCGCAAGCGGCTGAAGCCGTTTTTTGTGCCGATCCACAAAGCGTTGTCGCGAGTCTGCAAAAGGCAATAGACCCAATCGTCCGCGAGACCATCTTTCACCGTGAACAGGCGTTCCCGCCCATCTTTGAGACGAATCAAGCCGTTCGTAGTGCCGATCCAGAGGGCGCCATCGCCGGAACAAAGCAGGGCTCGAACCGTGCCATAGGAAGGCATTGAGGCGAGACGATGGGAAACGAACCCCGACCCGGTCCCTTTCCCGGTCCACGAACTTAACTCAGAGCTGTCGCCTCCGAACCACACGGTCCCGTCGGTGGCGGCGCAGGCGTCCCGGATATTGTTGGTGGGAAGTCCCTGGACAGTTCTGTAAACCGACAGCTTTCCTTGGCTCAGGCGGGCGATTCCGTTGGATGTACACAGCCACAGCGCCCCCTGCCGATCGGTGACCAGGCACTGAACGTTGGCGCGCGCCAAGTCGGCATCCGGCGAATATTGAGTCGCGACTCCGTTTTCGAGACGAATCAGACCGGCGTCATTGGTCCCGATCCAGAGGCTATGTTGCGAATCCTCCAGGAGGCTCCTGACCCAGTTGTGCTTCAGAGGGCCTGGATTCGTGTCGTCCAGAGAGGAGAATCGAACACCATCGAAGCGCACGAGTCCGGTTTCCGTGCCCAGCCATAGATAGCCCTGCTCGGTTTGCAGGATGGAAGTGATGGTGGCGTCGGGCAGACCTTGGGGCAATTGCCAGATGCGATGCACATATTGGGTTAGTCTCTTGCTGGGATCCAAAGGAAATGCGGGTTTGGAGAACAAGCCGAGCAGGAGAAGGCACGCTGCCGCTCGCGCAAGGCAGCGATTCCAAAATCTAAGAATCAGTCGATCACGCATTTGGAGTAAACCCTAGGGCGCTCGCTTCCATTGTGGTGCATCGCGGACAGGTTTTGGGGGCCACTCCAAAATCGAGCATGTAGCCCCGACAATCCGGAGTTCCGGAATTTTCGCCAAGATTGGAAGAAACTGGAAGTGAGGTGCGTCTAACAAGATGGTGGCCGGTCTGAGCGATCGCGAGATCACTGCTGACATCATCGAGTCCTGCCGCCAGGGCGATCGAGACGCCTTTCGTGCGCTCTACGAAGCCTACAAGGACAAGGTGTATTCCATCGCGCTCCACTTTTTCCATGGGGATGAGGCCGCCGCCAGCGATATCACCCAGCAGGTGTTCGTGAAATTGCTCCACGGCATTGGGCAGTTTCGGGGCGATGCGGGGTTTTCCACGTGGCTGTACCGGCTGGTGGTGAACGCCTGCATGGATGGAGCTCGCCGGGCCCGGCCGCGGGATCTGCCGGTGAACATCGCCGCGGTGGATGGGCTCGCGGGACCAGCCGCGCAGGAGCAGGATTTTGCGCGCGAACAGACGGCGCGATCGGTGCGAGCGGCCTTGTCGGCGCTGCCGGTGAAGTTCCGGCTGCCGATCCTGTTGCGCTACTTTGACGACCTTTCCTACGAAGAGATGGCTGCGGCGATGAATTGCTCGATGGGCACGGTGGCGTCGCGGCTGAATCGAGGCCACAAAATGCTGGCGCGGAAACTGGAGTCGATGCGATGAAGGGTCCCGGAATGAAGGACGAACTCCGGAATCTTCCTTTGGCGAAGGCGCCGGACTCGATCTGGACGTCGATTGAGGCAGCTCTGGATGCGGGGGTGAAGCCCAAGCGAGTGTGGCGACCCTCGGTATGGGTACGGGGGCTGGCCGCTGCGGCGGCGCTGGCCATTGGGATGTTCACCTGGTACGTCACGAGAGCGCCGAAAGCCGCGTGGGCAGTCGTTCGTGTGGACGGCACGCCTTCGGTCGGATCGCGGCGCATTGAACGCGGGCAGATCGAGGTGGGCGAATGGCTGCAAACCGACGCATCGTCGCGGGCGCGCATCAGCGTGGGCGACATCGGAACGGTCGAAGTCGCGCCCAACACGCGTGTCCGCATGGTGGCGTCGCGTCCGGGCGAACAGCGGCTCAGGCTTGCGCGCGGGGAGATCAGCGCCAGTGTTTCGGCTCCGCCGCGACTGTTCTTTGTGGATACTCCCGCGAGCACCGCCGTGGATTTGGGTTGTGCCTACACCATGAAGGCGGATGGGGATGGAAACGGCCTGCTGCGGGTCGCGCTAGGCTGGGTGGCGCTCGAATGGGCGGGGCGCGAATCGCTGGTGCCGGCCGGAGCAAGCTGCCGGACCCGGTCGAAGATCGGCCCGGGCACGCCGTATTTCGACGATGCATCGCAGGGGTTGCAGGACGCTCTCGGTAGCTTTGATGCGGGCGGCGGGGAAGCCGCGCTCGACACCGTGCTGGCTGAGGCGCGAGTGCGCGATACGCTTACGCTGTGGCACTTACTCATGCGAGTCGAGCTCGCGAAACGGCAGCGGGTCTACAACCGCATGGTCGAGCTGGTTCCGCTTCCGAAGAGTGTTTCGGCAGAACGGGCCTTGGAGCTGGACGCCGGGACCCTAAAGCTTTGGAGAGAGGAGCTGGCATGGAAATGGTGAGACTGCTTTTGGTCTGTGCGGGGATCATCCCGGTTGTGGCTTCGGCGGCGGACTTTACATTAACGGTCGGACCGCCCGTCGCGGCGGGCAGCGGCTCGAAGGTCACAAAGAGCAAAGCCGCTGTCTTCGCCGTCCGGCTGGAGGAATGCGATGCGCTCGACAAAGCTCAGATCAGCGGCACCACGGAAGGCATCGTCGATGGCGCGCGCATGTCCACGCCCGTGGCGCTCTCGGCCGCGGAATCACCGGGTGTTTATGTCGTTAGCCCGGCGGGGAACCAAGGTCAAGGCGTCTGGGTGGTGAGCCTCAGTGCGACTTGCGGGAGCGCAAGGGCCGGTGCAATCGTCCCGCTCGGGACAGGGACCGGAGGGGCGGGATTCTTGCGGGAACGCACCAGAGTCTTTCCGCGCACGCCCACGAAAGCGGAGGTCGACGCAGCGTTGAAGGCGTTAGAAGCGCCCGGAAAGTAGACCTGCCCCCTGTTACGGCACGCAGGATGCCGGGTCGGACGTCACCCACGCTTGGCCGTACCCGTCGCCGGCGACGGAATGGCCAGCCGCAATCGCGCGAAGGTATGTTTGAGCCGCCGGGGAGAGGACGAACTCTTTATCCGCACGTTGAATCTGAGCGAAGAAGGGTTCGAGGAAACGGCCAAACGCCGTGAGCGTTTCGTTATCGCCGGCGCGCAAAGCTCGCTTGAGGGCATCTTTCGTTCCCGAGGAGAGAACTTCCAGGCGGCCAACGAAGACTCGCTGGAGTTCCAAAGGCGCTGGGGAAATGGTCAGCGGAAGCAGCGAGTCTACTGCAGCGCGCGGTACGATGTAGAGCACGCGAGCGCCTTCCGTGAACCACGAATCCGCCCAGGTATCCACCATGGCGCGAGCTTCCTTGGGATACAGACCCAAGCCCGTCAGGCGAGTGACCAGGGTTTGGCGGATCGCTCCGAGATCCTGCGTCAGCTCGGGCGCGTCGACGGTCACCGAACCAGCCACGTTCTCGGCGATGCGGAAACCGAGTGCGCCGCTTTGATTCTCAAACACAATGGCGAAGGGAATCGCTGCGCTTCCGGTGTTGCGGATCTCCAGTCTTCCAGCGCTCTCATAGCGGGCCCGGAGCGGCGGGGCGAAGTTCCCGACGCCGCGATAAAAGATCATCTTCTCTTGCTGATCGCCGATGCGCAGCGGCGTTGCATCCGTATTGCGCGCGGCATAGTAATGGCTCGCACCTTCGGTTACGGGATAGGCAAGATCCTTCCCGGGTATGACTTGAACCTGCCTCCACTCAATGCTATTGGCCGAGTCCCACACGGCTTGCCGCGGGTCTGCCGGGAGTGGGTTGGGATACCATTCCGTAATCCAACCTTGAGGAAAATCGACGTGGATCGAGAGTGTCGCCGGTCGCTGGGCGTAGAAGTACAGCACCGGCGTCTCCATGCGAACCAAGCCCCTTAGCGCAACTTTTTGGATTCCCCGGGAGCGTGTGACAAAGCAAGGCAGGTCGGCGGGCCCCAGCAGCGGCGCCCATTCGACCGCCGTGCCGTCCTCTTGCGCGACCGAAGTGAATGTTCCCCACTCGTGCGTGACAAGTGGCGCGGTTCCCGTCTTCAGCTCAGCGCCGGTTAGAAGAGCCGCGGCAGCTGCCAAGCCAATTACAGTCTTGAGAAAGGGCATTTATGGTTTCTCCTCGTGCTTATTGGACGGATCGGGAATCGCTTTTCTTCCCGAATGTCGGCCAGAGCGCGGAGGCGCCGTAAAGCAGTGTCAGCTCGCAAAGGAGCCAGGAGCCGGTCAAATCGTACCCTTCAGGTCTTCCTTCCGAGGAGCCGGTCCAGGCTCCACGGCCCGGCACCGGCAGCGGACAACCACAGGAAGAAGAAACAGTAGAACACCGCCAGCTCGCCGCCGTTGGTGAGAGGCCAGAACCCGCGGGGCGCGTGCGTTCGAAAATATCCGATGGCCATCTCTCCGGCGAGCAAAAACGCCACCGGCTGGGTGAACAGGCCTAGGATGATAAGAACTCCGCCGAAGGTTTCGATCACGCCCGCTGCGCCCAGCATTGACGCCAACGGCGGCTTAAATCCGCCGAGCCCGCCAAATGCTCCAAACAGCTTCTGTAAGCCGTGAAGCCAGAACGTAAATGCGGCCATGATCCGGAACAGGGATCGCAGGCGAGGTTCGAAGGTTGCTATCGTCATAATCGCCGTTCACGATATCACAACCTCGTGGTCAAGAGCAGACCCCTACACTCCAAGCGAACTTCACCCCAGCGCATTGACCAACGATTCCACCTTCGGCGCGCAATCGAAAAGCGCCGCAAGCCCCTGCGACTGCGAATTGCTCCAGGGCAAAATCGGAACTTGCCGGACCAGCACTCAACGGTGGGCAAAGGCCCTAACTCAAAAGACGGTCATCGGCCAGAGAGCGCGGGCTGCACGCCTGCTATGTTTGAGCGCCAGCCGCACAGGCCGAATGAAGTGGTAGAGGAACTGGAGCCGTTCCGGCAGGGGAACCAGCGCACGCTCCTTTGGACTCACCTGAACGAACACCTGATTGAACCACCAACCGGGATACTGGATGCAGAAGTACTTCGTCCACGCTAGGGGGTTACCTTCTAGGGCTAGCAGAGTCGTGTAATAGTTCTCGATCGTTCCCTCCGGCGACATGATTTCGTCGCAGATGGCGGCGGCCACCCTGCGAGTCCGTTCCGTGGCGGGAAGGATCGGCGCGGCCTCGGCGGACACATCGATTTCCAGCAAATCCCGCGCCAGCAACACGGCCAGGCTGGCCGACGTGCGGGCAAGCGGCCGGTTCCTGGTTATTTCCTCGACGCGGGACCAGCTCAATGTCCGGTTTTTGCGGAGAAGCTCTGCAATATCGAGTAGCCACTTGAACCGTGCCCATCGATGCACGGCGCCGTGGCAGCAGAGAGCCAAGAACAGATCTTCGCGGGACAGCGTCGAAACCCTGGTCTGGAGTAGTTCGGTCTTTTCCGCCCGGCCCCACACGGCACCGACGTCAAGACGGAACGCACGAGCCTGATCAGGAGCCAGTTGCCAGTGGAGGTCGACGAAGAAAGACTTGTCGGGCGCCCGCAGCATGATTTCGTGGAAGTGTTCGACGTATCGCAGGTTTTCCGGCTGGCACGGATTCCACGACTCGGGCGCGATTTCGAAGCCGCACCGAGTCATCAAACCCGCGGCCTTTAGGAGATGCTCCGGTTGAATCACCAGGTCAAGGTCCTGATACGAACGAAGCGCTAGGTCACCGTAAGCGGCCATCGCCAGGGTTGGCCCTTTGTACGACAAGACAGGGATCTGGTGTTGTTCCAGTAGCGTGGTCAGATCGACAAGCTTTTGCGCTAAGTGATAATTGCGACCGGAAACTTCGAGAAAGCGCACTCGCAGATGCTCCAGCAGCCCAGGCGGAACGGTGGTCCCCGGGAGGCTGCGGAGACGACAGTAGATGAAGGATGCTACTTGGTGGTAATCGCAAGCTCTTGCAAAGTTTCGCCAATCCCAGTGAGCGTCCTGTGGCAAGGCAGGATCGGCGCTGCCGTTCGGTTTCAGCAGCCGCAGAAGAAGTGCAGTGTCATGGCGGGTGTGCTCTGCGGACGCCGCGGACATCTTGGATCGATCATAGCGCAACGATCCGTGAAGCCGCCCTCCGGCCAGCGGGTCAGTGCCCCTGCTGCTGGACCAAGCCGGCGAGCGCGTCAGCCGTCTCAGCCAGCGGCCCGGGGATGAGCGAGTGGCAGGATACGCCGCCCGCTAACCGGCACAGCCCACGCACGATTTCCGGATCCTCCAGCGGTCCCTGACCGGTTTCACTCAGAAGACGTGCGACCATTTCGGCTTGCGAAATGGGCGTAATCAGAGGCTGCTCAGCTCTCGGCCCCGACATGAAAACCAGGAGTTGAGCGGGGCGTGGCAGGATGCCTTGCACACCCAAATCGCTCGGGACCATAAAAGAGAAGCGTTTCCATGACTGCGGCAAGCGGAGTCCGTCCTTTTCCAGGAGCTTGACACTTTGATCGTCCAAGTGAAAGCATCGAGGAATCGGGAAAACATTCAGAGTCTCTGGTTCCACTAAAGCGACATCGTCGGTCGCGACTGACAAGCCGCGGCGGGCCAAGGCCAAGCTTAACGTGGTCTTTCCGGCCCCACTTCGTCCTACCAGAAGGGTCGCCGAGCCGCCTGCGTAAATGGCAGAGGCGTGGACGGCCATGCAGCGCCGTTGGGACCGAATGATGGCTTGGCACAGTGCAGCCTCCAGGTTCCAAAGCGCCGCAGGCAGATCCGAGGTGGTGCCGGCAATTTCACCAACCAGCCAACGAAATCCGCCGCTTCGGTCGTCTTCAAGCGCAGCTTCGACGAAGGTCTCGTCACCACTGACGGAGCGGAAGCGTTGGTACAGCCTTGCGAGGGAACGCCGGGCGTCGGGGTGATTGGTGCAAAAACGAAACGGGAACCCCTGGACACTGAAGCAGTCTTTAGTAGATTGCTTCGTCAGGCGAGGCGGAGTCACGAAGGCGAAGACCGCCGGTCCAGCAAGCCGTGGCGCAGGAGCACAGCTAGGAATTCGTGCGCATCTCGATCGATCTGGCTTCGGGGGGCGTCGTAGCAGTGGGCAAGATCCTCAACGATTTCATCGACAGAATGGGTGCCGTCGCACAGTTCCCAGATTTTCGCACCGGATTCGTTGACCGGAAGCGCGACTCCACAGCTCTTCTCATAAAGCAAAAGGCTTTGGTCGGGCAACGTGTGGGCTTCAACCCTGGCCCTCCGGGCGAAGTAATCCATGATCTCAAAGTTCCGATCGCCGAAGAAGCTGGAGGTCTACTTTGGAGGCAACTTCTCTTACTGCAGGCTGCTTTGAGCTAGCGCCGGTCGCTCTGAAGCCGCAATAACGGCCAGCACGGTCGGCGCAACGTAGGCAATCTTTTTCGCGATTGCCCGCCGAGAAACCGAACGATCTGTTTCCTTGACTGGTACCTCTGGCTCTTTAGTCATGCGCACAATATACCCCAAGTCCTCGCAGCAAGCAAGAGGTTTTCTTGAGGTTTCTGAGAAGCCCCTGCAGGCGCACAGGTGGCCTGAGCCTGAACGGACCACTGCCGGAGGCAAACATGCTCGCAGCCGCGGCGTTCGCCTCGTATTCGCTAATCGCTGGACGAGCATCAACAAACGGACACCTAACGCTGATCGACGCTCCAGTTGTTCACGGGGGCTGCCCGGAGCAATTTCGCGAACAAACTCCGCCGCCATTGGTGCGCCAGCGCTAAGCGCCGGCTAAGCCCCGTCCGCCTGCAGCCCCCGCACCACGCGCATGATCTTTTTCGCGTCCACGTCTTTATCCACCACCACGCTGAAGAACGGGAACATCATCTCTTCCCAGCTCATGTCGCCGTAGTACACGACGCGGTTCGGGTCGGGATTGAATTTGTTGTTGGCGGAATTGTCGTAGTGCGCTGTCACCGTCAGCCGTGTCCCCTTGGTCACATGGATCGGCGTGGCCAGATCGTAACCTAATTGCCAGTTGAAGTCGTAGCGCGGCACGCTCAGGATCGTCTCTTGCCGCCCGTCCGGATACGTTAGCACGTAAGTCATTTCCTTGCCGCGCACGTGCATGTGCGGGAACATCCATACCAAGTCGGCGTCGGCCGTGAACTCGGCCACCGCCGGAGGACTCGCCCAGTTCGGGTTGTTGGGGGGAATCGCGAAGTTCTTGGCATCGCTGGGCGAAGATATGCCGAACGAGACGTACCGCTGCGGCGGAGCTTCAGGCGCTACCGTCAGTCCGATCCGCGGCCGGTCGGTCACCGCCTTGCCGTTGGGCGTGTAGTGCACCTGGAACACGATATCGGTGCCCGCGCGCAGGAGCTTGGCGGCGTGATGAGTTCGATAATCCTGCGACTGCTGTCCAGGCACGTAGCACCCCTCGATGCCACTGCTTCCCGCTGTGACCGACGGAGGCAAATTCCGGCCGTTGATCCCCGCGGCCTTCTCTTCCGCGTAACCTTCATCGTCGCGCGGCCGATCGGACCATACCGGCGTGTTGTACTTCACGTCGTCGGTATGCGGCTTGAAGAATACGCAGATGTGGTGCGTCACCGCGGGTTCGCTTGGACGGATCTCGAGGGACGTAAACCACGTGTCCTTGGCGATACCGCTGGGCACCGTGATAAACATCCACTCCACCACGTTGCCTTTGGGATGCGCCGGGACGTCGAACGCCGGTCCGTCGATCACGATATCGGGCTGGATTTCCCACCCCTCCGCGGGCCACTGGATCGCCGCCGGAGCGTCCTTGGCATCGCCCTCCGGCGCTCCGCTCTCGGCCCACTTCGCAATGGTGTCGATGTCGCTCTGCTTCAGCGACCGGTCGTTGGAGAAGTGCTGATATTGCGCATCGGCGAACCACGGCGGCATCTTGCGCGTGACCACCGCGTTCTTCATCGATTTGGCCCACGGGCGCGTGCCCTCGTATGTCAGAAACGGCATCGGCGCGATCTGTCCCGGGCGGTGGCAGCTCTGGCAATTTTTCTGCAAAATCGGCAGAACGTCTTTGTGGAACGTGACAGGAGTGTCCGCGGCGAACGCGACTCCCAGGAACATAAAACCGGCGATCCAGACCCGCATTACGATGCCTCCAGTGCTCTTACTGTAACTCTGCGAGCTCGTCGAGATCAAGGCGGCCCGTATAAATCGCCATGCCCAGCGCTGCATGGATCCCCATCGCGGCCAACTCCCGGATTTCCGCGATCGTCGTGATTCCGCCGGCCGCGGTGATCTCGTGCCGCGTGGCCGCGCGCAGCCTGCGGAACCACTCGAGATCGGTGCCTTGCAGCATGCCTTCCTTGTCGACATAGGTGCACAGGAACCCGCTGCAATAAGGTTCCAGGCGCTGGATCACCTGTTCCGCGGTGAACTCGGTGGCCTCCTGCCAGCCCTTGACCACGACTTTGCCGCCCTTGGAATCGAGAGCGATCAAGATGCGCTCTGGCCCCACCGCTTCGGCGATCTGCGCCAATGCCGGTGTGAACGCGGCCGTGCCCACGATCACGCGATGCGCGCCTTGTTCCACCAACCGCCCAGCCCGTTCCGCAGTGCGCACGCCTCCGCCCACGCGGCAGCGCGCGCGCGATGCCAGCAATTCCACCAGCGCGGAGTTCTCGCCCTTGCCCATGGCGGCATCCAGATCGATCACCTGGATTTCAGGAAATGCCGCGAACTTGCGCAGCATCTCAAGCGGAGCATCACCTTCCAGCGCCTTGTCGCGCCCCTGCACCAGTTGCACGACTTTCCCGTCCATCAAATCAATGCAAGGCAGGATCATCTTCTTCTTACAGGAACTCCCATCGCCGCCAGATATTGTTTCAAGTCGTCCACGGTGTACGTTCCGTAGTGGAAGATCGACGCCGCCAGCGCCGCGTCTGCTCCGGCGCCGTCGAGCACTTCAAAGAAATCCTCCGGCTTGCCCGCGCCGCCCGAAGCGATCACCGGGATGTGCGTGGCCTCACGCACTGCGCGCGTCAATGGACAATCGAAACCGGTCTGTACGCCATCGGTGTCCATCGAGGTCAGCAGGATCTCGCCCGCGCCCAGCTCTTCGCCGCGCCGAGCCCATTCGACCGCATCGATGCCCTCATCGTGACGCCCGCCGCGTGTGAATACGTTCCAACCGGCGGGACCCGCCGTTCGCCTCCGCGCATCGATCGCCAAAACCACCGCTTGCGCGCCGAACTCTTCACTCAACTCCGAGATCAGTTCCGGCCGCCGCACCGCCGCCGTGTTCACGCTGACCTTGTCCGCGCCCGCGTGCAGAATGCGCCGTGCGTCGTCCACGCTGCGAATCCCACCGCCCACTGTCAGCGGAATGAATACCTCGCGAGCCGTGCGCGCGACCACGTCCACCATGGTTTCGCGATCGTCGCTCGACGCCGTGATGTCCAGGAACACCAGTTCGTCGGCGCCCTGTTCGTTGTAGCGAGCGGCGAGTTCCACGGGATCTCCCGCGTCGCGCAGATTTACAAAGTTCACGCCCTTCACCACGCGGCCGGCGGTAACATCGAGGCACGGGATAATGCGCCGCGCCAGCATGTTAGAACTCTGCCTCCACAAAATTGCGCACGATGCGCTGTCCCATTGCGCCCGATTTCTCCGGATGGAATTGCACGCCGCAAACGTTCTCGTGTTCGAGTACCGCCGTGTACGGCACCATGTATTCGCAAGTAGCCGCGGTTTCTTCGACGACTGGACAGTAATAGCTGTGCGCGAAATACAAATACGGCTTATCGCCCGCGTCCTGGAGTAAGCGTGACGCTCGCCCCTTCACAAAACGACGTTCGATCTCATCCCAGCCCATGTGCGGAATGCGCTGCGGGCCCACAAAGCGCCGGACCGTGCCCGGATAAACGCCCAAACCCCGTTCGCCCGGAGCCTCTTCGCTGGACGTGAACAGCGCCTGCAAGCCCAGGCAGATCCCCAGAAACGGCACGCCGGCGCCGATGCGCTCGATCAAGGCCTCACGCACACCGAGTGTGTCCAGCGCGCGCATGATCTGTCCGAAATGTCCCACTCCCGGCAGAATGATTTTAGTCGCGCGCCGGAGTGAGTTCGCGTCGCGGACCTGCTCATACTCCACGCCAATCGCGGCCAGAGTATTTTTCACCGACTGCAAGTTGCCCGCTCCGTAATCGAGGATCGTGATCATGTCCTTCTCTTAAAAAGGCTCTTATAAAAGTCCCTTGGTCGACGGCAGTTGTTCCTTCAGCCGTGCGTCTTTCGAACACGCATACCGCATCGCCCGCGCGAAACATTTGAAGATCGCTTCAATCTTGTGATGATTCGACCGCCCGTACAACACCTTGGCATGCAGGTTCGCGCCGGCGTGATTGACGAACCCGCCGAAGAAATCCTCCACGAGTTCGGTTTGCAAATCGCCCACGAGCCGCGTCTTTACGCGGTCTTTATACACCAGCGCCGGCCGGCCGCCCAGATCGACCGCCACCACTGCCAGCGTTTCATCCATGGGCAGCACGAAGTATCCGGCCCGATTGATCCCGCGCCGGTCGCCCAGGGCCTTGCTGAATAATTGCCCGAGCGCGATCCCGACGTCTTCCACCGTGTGGTGCTGGTCCACGTCGAGGTCGCCGGTGGCAGCGAGTGTCAGATCGAAGCCGCCGTGTTTGGTGAACAATTCCAGCATGTGGTCGAAAAAACGGATTCCCGTGGAAATGTCGTACCGGCCGCGGCCCTCGAGTTTGAGGCTCCCGCGAATCTGGGTTTCCTTGGTGATGCGTTCGACGGACGCTTTTCTCACAGGACCTCCTGGATTGCGGCCTCGATGTCATTCACGGTTTCAAGGACCGCGATCGCCTGTTCTTGGGCGAACAGGTCCGCTACTTCTTCCCGCCGCGAATGCCCGCGTGCTGCGATGCCGATGAACGGCACCCCGGCGGCGCGCGCCGATCTGGCGTCGTCCACCGTGTCACCGACGTAGATCAACTGCCACGTGGGCTTTCGCTCACCGATCATCAACAGACCATCGGGCGCAGGCTTCGAACGCGCGACATCGTCGGCGCATAAAATCGGATCGAATGCGATTCCGGGCGCGAACCGTCGCAGTGTGTAGTCCAGCTCATAACGCAGCCGTCCGGTGAAGATGCTCAGACCGAAGCTCCCTCCCAGCCGTTCGAGCAAGCCTCTTTCGGGCAGCCAGCTCTCGCGCCGGATCAGCCCATCGCCATCGTGGCCGATAAAGATCTGGTTGAAATAATCGACCACAGTCTGGTACGGAACCGCGACGCCCCAATCCGCCGCGATCTTCTGCGACAAAGCCCAGTCGTTGTTCCAGCCGCCCGCGTTCTTGTACCACTGAATCAGGTCGCGCTCCGGACGCCGTCCCGTGAAGTGCTCAACAGTCTGCTGAATCGCCTCGCGGTAGGACTCGGTCACCTCCGCCAGCACGCCGTCCATGTCGAAGACAATCAGCGCGTCCACAGCGTCTCCAGTTCCGTAAGGAAGCGCGCGATCTGGGCCCGCGTGCCGGTGGTGACTCGAACGCATCCTGGAATTTCGTAGCTGCGATCACGGACCAGCACGCCGCGCTCCCGCAATGCGTCGCGAATCGAAATGGCCCGCTCGCCCGCGCGGAATAGAACAAAATTGGCCAGACTCGGAATGTAGGGGATCTTCAAGCGCTCGAAGCCCTGGCAGAGCAGGGCGCGCGCCGCCAGCGCCTCGGTCACGTAGTTGTTCAGGAACTCGCAATCTTCTATCGCGGCGCCCGCTGCCACAGCCGCCAGCATATTCACGCTATATGGCGATTGCGCTTTGTGCAGCCATTGAACGTTCTGCGCGTTCGAGAATAGGCAGCCACAACGCATCGCGGCCATGCCGTAGACTTTCGAAAACGTCCGGCTAACGAATAAATTGGGATATTGGTTGATCCAGCCCAGCGCGGTGATTCCCGAGAACTCGAAGTACGCCTCGTCGATCAATACGGCAGCATCGGGCGCGGCTTCCAGGATGCCGCGTACTTCGTTGAGGCCGATGCCCGTGCCGGTGGGGTTATTCGGATTGGCGATCAGAATAGCGCGGGTGGCCGGCCCAATTGCGGTACGTACCGCCTCCAGGGGAAAACTCAAATCTTCGGGATATTCGATCTCGCGAATTGCAGCTCCCGCGAGTTCGGCGTAGAACCGGTACATCGCATACGACGGCTTCACCAGCAGGACTTCGCCCCGGCCGCCGACGAAGGTGTTCACCAGGAGTTGGATCGCCTCGTCGGTGCCGTTGGTCATGGTGAATTCGTCCGCTGCGGCGCCGAAGAATCCGGCCAGCTTTTGGATGGCGTCGGCGTACTCCGGGTAGATAGTTAGCGCGTCGGCGGAGATGTACTTCCGCAGCGCTTCGATCACGCGCGGCGAGCAACCCACGGTGTTTTCGTTGAAATCCAGACGGAGCTTACCCGCGCGTCCGCCGGTGGGCGGATGGTACGGCGCCATGCGGCGCACGGCTTCGCGGGGCTGCAGTCCGCTACTCACGGCTGCGCGCCTCGACCGAGCGAGCGTGGGCTTCGAGTCCCTCGGCGCGTGCGAGCGTCGTGATCGAGGGCGTCAAGCTGGCCAGCGCTTCGTTCGACAACTCCTGCACCGAAATTACCTTCACAAAATCCGCCGCCGACAGACCTCCCCGCAAGCGCGCTTGCCCCGAGGTCGGAAGAACATGGTTCGGCCCGGACGCATAATCGCCGGCCGCCTCCGGGCTCGTGGGGCCCAAAAACACGGAACCCGCATTTTGTATCAAACGCAACAGGCTCGCGTCGTGCAGCGCTAGGTGCTCTGGAGCCAAAGCATTGGAGAAGTCCACGGCGCGCTCCAGCGAATCCACCACCACAATCGCGCCGTTGTTCTCGATGGACGGCCGAGCGACCGCCGCCGTCGGCAGGATCGCCAGTTGGCGTTCCAGTTCCTGCGCGACGTCGGCCGCCAGGGTGCGCGAAGTAGTCAGCAGGATCGCCGACGCGTCGACATCGTGCTCGGCCTGCGCCAGCATGTCGGCGGCCAGCCAGCGCGCGTTTCCCTCCGCCGCGATGATGACGATCTCGGTCGGCCCAGCGACGAAGTCGATGCCCGTCTCGCCCGCAATCAATTTCTTCGCCGCCGCGACATAGATGTTTCCTGGACCCACGATGCGGTCGACGCGGGGCACCGTTTCGGTGCCGAACGCCAGCGCGGCGATCGCCTGCGCTCCGCCCATTTGAAAAAAGTGCGTCACCCCGAGCCACGCGGCCAGCCCCAGAATCTCCACGCTCGGATGCGGGCACGCTACGCACGTGATCTTCACGCCCGCCACCTGCGCGGGGATCACATTCATGAGCAGCGTCGAGGGCAGGGGATACCGGCCCGCGGGCGTGTACGCGCCCATCGAATCGAGCGGCCGCACGATCTGTCCCAGCCGCCGCCCTCCCGGATACTCGACGGACTTCTCCACCGGCAACTGTAGCCGCGCGTACTCGCGAATGTTCTGTGCGGCAACGCCTACAGCGCGCTCGAACTCAGGGCCCAGTCGCCCTGCCGGCGTGATCCGAACACTTGCGCCTTCGTATCCGTCGAACTTGCGCGCATACTCCAGCAGGGCCGCGTCGCCGCGCTTGCGGACGTCCTCCAGAATAGGCGCCACTACCCGCTCGGCCTCTTCAAGGCGTTGGGTCTTGCGCGCCGCCAGCGTCCCGGCCTCGTTGTGTTCGAGGATTCTGATCATCACATCACAATTTTGTTCAACGGATATTCGACAATCCCCTGCGCTCCGGCTTTTTTCAAGCGCGGAATGATGGTGCGCACGGTGGATTCGTCGATGATGGTGTTCAACGCCAGCCAGTTTTCATCGCTCAGGTGCGAAATAGTCGGCTTCTTGAGCGCCGGCAGCGCCTCCAGCACCTGCGCCAGATTGCTCTTTTCCACGTTCAGCATCAGTCCCACTTTGCCCAGCGCGTTGATCGCTCCTTCGAGCAGCATCTGGATATCTTCCAGCTTGCGCCGCTTCCAGTCGTCCGCCCACGACGCCGTGTTGGCGATCAACTGGGTGTTCGATTCGAGCACCGTCTCGACAATGCGCAGTTTGTTGGCGCGCAGCGATGAACCAGTCTCGGTCACTTCGACGATGGCGTCGGCCAGCACCGGAGGCTTCACCTCGGTCGCGCCCCAACTGAATTCCACTTTCGCCTTGACGCCATTGGCCGCCAGATACCGCCGCGTGGCCTCGACCAGTTCCGTGGCGATGACTTTGCCTTCCAGATCCTTTACGGATTGCACGGACGAATTCTCCGGCACGGCCAGCACCCAGCGCACTTTGCCGAAGCTCTGCTTGGCGTAAATCAAATCCGCTACGGTGTGGACCTGCGCGTTGTTCTCCATCACCCAATCGCGCCCGGTGAGCCCCGCGTCGAGCACGCCATCTTCGACGTAACGCGCCATCTCCTGCGCGCGAATCAGCATGCACTCGATCTCCGGATCGTCGATCGCCGGAAAATACGACCGGCTGCTCACTGTGATTTGAAATCCGGCGCGGCGGAACAGATCGACCGTCGCGTTCTCGAGACTGCCCTTAGGAATGCCCAGTTTCAGTTTCATGCTTCAGTTTCCGTACACGGCCTTGGGGTCGTAAGTCTGTTGGTCCGTGATCTTCCACGCGCCGCCCTCCAGCTTCCGGAAGAAACAGCTCTCGTAGCCTTCGTGGCACACGCCTGGCCCCAGCGCTTCCACTTTCACCAGCACCGCGTCGCGATCGCAATCGGTGGAGATTTCCTTCACCACTAAGCGGTGCCCCGAGCTCTCGCCCTTCAGCCACAGCTTGTTGCGCGAACGGCTGAAGAACACCGCATAACCCGTTTCTACCGTCTTCTGGAACGCCTCCTGGTTCATGAAGCCCACCATCAGCACGCGGCCCGTCTGGTAATCCTGAATCACGGCCGCTACCAGCCCGTCCAGTTTCGTGTAATCGAGGTCCATAAATCTCCCGCTAAAAAGTGAAAGCCCACCGGAGGTCCGGCGGGCTCGTTGGAATCTGATCGAGAAATCGTTTCCGTTACGCGTGCGCCCGCCGCGGCTCTGAATGGCCGTGATGATGGTGACGATGGCTGCGCGCAACGAACATGAAGTTAGAGTATAGCAGGACTTCCCTGCTGTTGGAAAGTTCTGCCGTCGCTCGCGGAGTCGGAGTGTGCTGCTGGCTGCGGCACACTCCCGCGGTGCCGTTCAAAACCTCAGAACCTGAACTTTAACGCCAACTGCATGATCCTCGGATCGAGCGCGCTAGTGATCTGGCCGAAGGTCGGCGTACCGAAGGTAGTGCCGAGCCCCGAGCCGCCGGCCGCCAGGCCCGAGGCACCAGCCGCATAAGGGATGCCGGCGCGGAAGCTGTTGGTCAGGTTGAAGGCCTCGACACGAAATTGCAGTGAATACCGTTCACGGATTGGAAACTCGCGGTGAAGCGACATATCGAGGTTGAAAAACGTGGGACCGGGAATGTTGTCGCGGCCCGTAGCGGCGAGCGTGCCCAGCGCCGGCGTGGCGAAGGCGGCCGGATTAATCCAGCTCAGGCACGGGGCGGTGTTCGCACAGGGAGTCCCTGGGTTGGCCACGAGCGGATTTTGCAGGATCTGGGTCGGCCGCTCAGTCCCGGCATCTGCGTTCAACGCTACATCCGTGGACAGGATGGCCGTAAGCGACGGTGCCGATGTATACCGGTAAATCCCGGCGACTTGCCAGTTGGAAGCGAGCCTGGTGACCCACGCATTGGAGAACTTCGGCGTTTCATACACCAGGGACAAATTGAAGATCTGGCGGCGGTCGGAGGAGAAGGTTCCGCCGATTTCGTTGGACTGGCAATTGCTGCGGTCGAAGCGCCGGTTGTTGGGAATAGCCAAGCCGGCTCCCGCATTGCCGGTACTGTCGCCGATCGACAGGTCGCCGACGCAGTGCGACCAGGTATAGTTGACGTTGGCGAGGAAGCCCTTGCTCAAGCGCTTCGAGACCGCCAGGAGCAAGCCGTTGTAGCTGGATGTCCCTCCCGAGTCCAGCGATTCCACGGGCCCGTAGAGATTGTTCTTAGCGTATCCCGCCAGTGTGAAGAATCGCCGGAAATTCTGGTTTGCAGCAGTGGAGCAAGCGCCGGGGGCTGTTAGGCCATACTGCCCCGCAACGCAGTTTCCGGGGATGAAGGTCGCCGGGTTTTCCTGGAACGAGTCCCATAGATGCTCGCTTTCGCTGCCGACGTAGGAGGCCGACACTAGCCAGTCCCGGCCGATCTGCCGCTGGACCACGAGGTTCCACTGATTCACCGAGGTGGTCTTCAGGTTGACCGGTGGATAGATATAGGTTCCGCCCGTAGCAAACGGCGCGCTGGAATTGAGCGTATAGGGGAAAATATTTCCGCCCACATTGGTGGCGTAAGGATTGCTGAACTGGCCGGCCCAAATCTCGGTGCCGCCAAAGGGCGGGGCGTCGGCCGAGTTTACCATCAACTCACCGCTGACGTAGTCATAAGCGATTCCGAAGGAAGCGCGGATGACCGTTTTACCGTTGCCTTTGGGGTCCCAGGCCACGGCCACGCGGGGCGCCCACAGACTCCACTCCGAGTTCATGCCTTGTTTGCCCTTAAAACCGGGATCTCCCGGAAAGGTCAGGCCGGGAGGCGCGTTCGCAAATTGGGTGGTCTTCACGTTGTTGATCAGATTCGCCAGGCTGAAGTTGTAGACATAGCCAGTGGTCGATGCGGGAGGCAGGAACGGTTCCCAGCGCAAACCGACGTTTACAGTAAGGCGGGGACTCACCTTCCAGGTATCCTGCACATACGCGTTCACGAACCACTTTTCCAAGTTCAGAGTATTGGGCGTGGAAATCGAGTTCGAGGTGAAATTCCCGAGCAGGAATTGGGGGATATTGGGAAACGTCCAGTTGGTTTGGGAGTAGACGTTACCATCGAACAGCATCTTGGAGACCGCTCCGCCGACGCCGAAGTTGATCTGATGGTTGCCCTTAATCCAACTGAGGTCGTCATTGAGCTGAAGCGGTGTGGTGTGAGCCACCGCCTGACCGCCGGTTCCGGGGCCGACGCTAAAACCGCCGCTCACCGTGAAACCGCTCTGGTGCGGCACGTATCCGCAATACAACAGGGCCACGCCCAGATCGCAGGCGGAGACATAGTTGTCGTCAAAGCGATGAATGCCGATCCGGTCGACGGTAGCGCGCACTTGATTGGTTAAGGTCGGACTAAATACATACGTGTCGCCGAAAGCAAAGGACTGGTCCGCGTCATCCAATCCGCCTCCCGTGCTGGTGAGAAGGTTGTTCGGCGTGAAATTCTGAGTCGGTGGACGGAAGTAGTGATCACGGAAATAACGCCCGAACAGCGTATTCTTAGCGCTGGTCTGGTAATCCCCGCGGCCGACTAAGTTAGTCTCATTAACCTGGGTCAGGAGGCCGTAAGACGTGTTGCCGCACGGCGCTGCGGAGACCGGCAGCAGCGCCGCCAGCTTGAGCGACGCCGGGTCTAACAGCGTGGGACTAACTTGGTTGTTGACAAACAAGGCCTTGGTCGCAGCCGGGAGACTAGCGATATCCGAGGGGCAGGCGCTGAAATTGCCAGCTTGCATTGCGGCGGTGGGGACAAACGTGGCGGCCGTGTTACCCACGGGATCCTGGCGGATGATGGTGTCCTGAAAGCCGAAGAAGAAGAATAACTTGTCCTTCTTCACGGGACCGCCGACGGTGCCGCCAAACTGATTGCGCTTGAGAGTATCGCGAGTCGGCGAGAAGAAGTTGCGCGCGTTCATGTCCTCGTTGCGTAAAAATTCGAAGGCGTCGCCATGGAAACTGTTAGTGCCCGATTTGGTGATCCCAGTGACCGTGCCACCGGCGTGGATGCCGTTGGACGCGGTTAACGAACTGGTCTCGACCCTAAACTCCTGCAGCGCGTCCGGGAAGGGCAGGGGCAGGTTGGCCAGGTCCCAGGGGTTGTTGTACACGCTGCCGTCCAGGTAGAACGCTACGCCGAACGCCTGTCCGCCGGCGATCACGAACTGCTGCGTGCCGGGGAAACCGCCGTTGCCCGCGACGCCTTGGGGAATCACCCCGGGAGTGTATTGGATCAGGTCGGTAGCCACACGGCCGTTCAGCGGCAATTCTAGAATGCGCTGGTTGTCCATCACGTTTCCGACGCCCGTGGCTTCCGTTTCCACCAACGCCGCATTGGCTTCAACCTGCACCTGCTCGGATACCGCGCCGACCTTCATTTGGATATCGACGGTCGGGCTGGTGGACACCTGCAGCACGATGCCGGTCTGCACGTAGCTGCTGAAGCCTTCCTTCTTGACTTCGATGCGGTAGGGGCCGGTCGGCAGATTGGACAACACGTACGTGCCCGCGGAGTCGCTGACCGCGGTGCGCACCGCCCCGGTTTCGGTTTGCGTGGCCCGGACCTCCGCCCCCGGCACGGCCGCGCCGGTAGCGTCGAGAACCGATCCCTGAATCTGCGCTGTGTTTTGCGCCTGCCCCCACAGCATGGCAGCGCACAAGAGTACTAACCCAAAAGTTCTCACAAGACACCTCCTACTTGGCAAGCGACAATATCACAGCCGGAGCAGGGTGGCAAGCGTTATGTTGGGCCATAGTTAGGACATTCGACTCTAATTTTGATCCGTCCGCCAGCCGATGAAACTATCAGTGAAGTTCGCATTCTCCATCCTGCTTGCCGCAACCCTGGCGAGTGCCGAGCCCCATCCCAGCTTTTGGACCTACGCCTCACCCGAAGCCACCGCTTTAGTCGCAATCAAATGGAACAATTTACAGCATTCGCCCTTTGCCGCCGCCATCGAAGCGCAAATCTCCCCTTCGGGCGCGCTCGGCTTCCCGGATCTCGATTGCCTCAGGCAGGCGCGCGAAATTGTCATCTCTTCGCCCGCTCTGCTGGCGGCGGAGGCGGGAAGTTTCCGAGCGGCGACAGTCCAGGATCAAGCCCAGCGCCAGGGGCTGAGCCGCCTGGCCTACCGTGGAGTGACCCTGTGGCTTCCCCAACAAGCGGACAAGCTAGGAGTAGCTCAAATCAGCGAGGAACTGGTTCTGGTGGGAGCTAGAAAGACGCTCGAAACCGCCGTCGACCGCGGGCTTTCGGGAACAGGCCGCCAAGATTCCCCGCTCCTGACGCGAGCCGCGAGCTTCTCTGAAGATGCGGACCTGTGGGTGGCGGCCGTGAAACTACCGGATCCCCTGGCCGGCCGGTTCGTACCGCTGGAGGCCGCTGGATCGGAATTTCTGGGCCGGGTCACGTTTCGCGATGGACTCGCCGTACAAGCGTTCTTCGATGCCGGCTCGGAGGCGGCCGCTTCCGAATTTGTTCGAGGATTACGGGAGCGCGCGCCCTCGTTTCCTGCAGTCGCTCGCGGCATCGAAGCCGCGGCGGATCAAAGCCGGGTAACCATTGCTCTTCAGGTGAGCTCCGCGGATCTCCTGGCAGCGTTGCCTTCGGCTCCGGCGCCGGCGTCTGCCCACCCACCCGAGCCCGAAGCTGTAAGTGCAATCGCGGTCGCGCTTCAGGGCTCCGCCGGGCCTCAGCCTTCCGAGGAGCCTAAGCTCGCCGCCGAGCCTGAACAACCAGCGAGCCCGGTCAAGTTCGCAATCACCCACGTTGAAGCCTTCCAACCTCGAATCATCCGCATCTTCAACTTGGACGAAGGCACCCGCGAGATCGTTCTTCCGCCCGCGCTTGAATCCCTTGATGTCGTATTGCGGAATGGGGATCCTCCCCGTTAGCCGGATTCGCAATTAACTGACCGCGCGCGCTACTTCGAGGGCGTGCAGTTCCCGCCCTGGCAGCGATTGTTCTCCTCGCAGATCTGTTCGAGTAACGACCACGTCGGGTGCAGCTTCATCTGAAACTCCTGCGACCACGTACGCGTGAAGATCTTGGGATCGTCCACCGTAATCTCGTAGGAAAGCGTCGCCGCATCCGTGTGCCGGATTCGTTCGATGGTATGCAAGGCATCGCTGTGCCAGCCGTTGCTGGCGGAAAGCGTCCACTCCCGCAAGCCGATGGTATCGATCACCAGCGTATCGCCTTCCCACTGGGCGACCGAATTTCCCATGAAGGTCAATTCCACGTCCTTGGGATGCGGCTTGCCGATGGGAACCACGCGGAAGAAATGCATGTATTCGTAGAGGAAGACCACGGTGTCCGGCGTCTGCACGACTTGCTGCGCGTACGGAGCCAGCGCCTCCCGTGGATGGCCGTCCGGCAAGCACAATTCCGTGGGATCATCGTGGCGCGGATCTCCTGTCGGCGGCTGCAGGAATCTTTTCTCGGCGCCAGGCACGAAGGGCGCCATCTTGCTGCGATCGAAGTTCGTGACGCGGGGCGTATCGGTGTCGTCGGGCCCCACCAGGTGCGTGAATGCAGGACCGGCCCATACTCCTGTGAAATTCGGCTTCCCATCGGGCATGCGCGGGATTCCAGCGACTCGCGCCGGCGCGGGTTGCGCCGCTGCCGTCGCCACCGCCGCAAGCACGGCCGCCGCGAATGCCCACACATTGGCGAAAAGCTTCTGCGTCATGATGAACCTACTTCTTGCCAGGATTCGCTTCGGTCGGGTTGACCGCTTGATCCTGTCCGATCAGCGCGTCGCGTCCATCGGCGAACTTCACGATATTCCCGGAGGCGTTGTTCGAACCGTCCTTGGCCCGATGGCCGGAGATGGTGAGCACCTCACCGACTTTCAGGCTGTCGCGGGTGATGCCGCGCCGCACCAGCATCCCCGGAGGGGAGGCAGAAAAGCCCCAATTCGTGACATTCCCCTTCTCGTCCTTGACATCGAGATAGAGCCAGATGTGCGGGTTCGACCATTCGAGTTTCGTTAGGACTCCGGTCAGCTTGATCGGTTTTTGAGTGTCAAACTCGGCTGTATAGGCGTGATGAGCCTGCACTGCCGCAGCGAGCAGACAAGCTGATGCCAGTAGAGCGATGGACTTCATCGGCAGTCAATTCTATCAAGTTCCCGTTCCTGACACGCGGACGCTTACGGATCTCCACCTCCCTCCCGTCGGTTCCCGGTGTCCACAGTTGAATCCTTTGGCCCAGTATGCGATCTAAGACTCCATATGGCGAACGCAAAGAAGATCGCCCTGATCACGGGCGCGAACAAGGGATTGGGTTTCGAGATGGCGCGGCAATTGGGGCAGGCGGGCGTTAGCGTGTTGCTGGCAGCGCGCGATCCTCAGAAAGGCGAAGCCGCGGCCGAGAAGCTCCGGGGCGAGGGGCTGAATGCGCAGTTCCTGAAGCTGGACGTAACCGACCCGGCCGACCATGCGGCGGCATCCGCGTTTCTAGAACAGCAGTTCGGACGGCTGGACATTCTCATCAACAACGCGGGAATTTCGGCGAAAGGCCCGGACAGCGGGAAGGTGAGCACGACCACCGGGGAAGTGATGCACCGGACGTTTGAGACGAACTTCTTTGCGCCGGTGGCCTTGACGCAGGCGCTGCTACCGCTGCTCATGAAGAGCGCTGCCGGCAGGATCGTGAATATGGCGAGCATCCTTGGCTCGCAAACGCTGCATGCAGACCCGAAGAGTCCAATCTACAACTTCAAATCGCTTTCGTATGACGCTTCGAAAGCGGCGCTGAATTCGTTCACGATTCATCTGGCGCACGAATTAAAGGACACGAAGATCAAGGTGAATTCGGCGCATCCGGGTTGGGTGAAAACCGATATGGGCACGGATGCCGCGCCGATGGAGATTCCGGAGGGCGCGAAGACGGGCGTAGCGCTGGCGCTGTTGGGTGAGGACGGGCCCACAGGCGGGTTCTTTCATTTGGGCAAGACGCTGCCCTGGTAAGAGCCGAAGCACCCATACCCACGGCGAGACAAAAGCGGTAGAATCAGACCCAATATGTCCCGCAGGCCTCACACGAAGGAGACCAATATGGCAACAAGAAATCGTCTGGTGTTCGCCGCAGCCGCTGTCCTGTGTTGCGCTTTGCCGTTGCTGGCGCATCACGCCGTCAGTGCCGAGTTCGACCCGGGCAAGACCATCACCCTGAAAGGTGTCGTCTCGAAAGTCGACTGGATCAATCCCCACATCTTCGTTTACCTCGACGTAAGGGACGATGCCGGAAAGACGACCACCTGGATGCTGCAGTCGCTGCCGCCCCTGTTCTTCAAGGGAAGCGGCCTGACGAAAGACGCGTTGCTCAGCAACAAGCAGGAGGTCACCATTAACGCCTACCCGGCCAAGGACGGCACGCAGGCCTATGGATTCCTGCTGAAAGTGAGCTATGCCGACGGCCATTTCTTCAGCATGGCTCCCCAAGCGGGAGACGCGAACGCCAAGGGAGCGGCCAGATAGCGGCTCGCCCGCGCTACTCTGGAGCGTTCGCCACGGAAGGAGAGGAAACGATGCGATCCGGACTCGTGATTCACAGTGGACTTGCTTTGGCAATTCTGATGATTCCCATGACCGCTGCCGGTCAAACCAGCTACGCGGCCGAAGCCGCGAAGTATCCCGATGCGGCCTCCAAGCCGACGCCGAAGATGGCGGATGGCCATCCCGACCTGAATGGCGTCTGGCACCATTACTTCGGCATCGGAACCGTGCAGAAGGTCGGCGACAGTTTTGTCGTGGGGTTAGGCCGGCCGGCCGCCACGAAATCGGCGGGCCCGCCTCCGCCCCGTCCGCAGCCGGACGCCAAACCTGAATACAAAACCGATTATGTGGCCAAGGCAAAGTCGCTCAATGAAAATCAAGTGAAGGAAGATCCGACTCTGCACTGCCGCCCGCCCGGAGTTCCCCGTCTCGGGCCTCCGCAACAGATTGTGCACATGCCCAAACAAGCCGTGTTCCTGTACGCAGATTTGACCGGCAATCAATGGCGCGTGATCCCGCTCGACGGCCGACCTCACGGTACCGATCCCGAGCAAGCAGAGACATATAACGGCGACTCCGTCGGCCGCTGGGAGGGCGACACACTGGTCGTGGACGTGACCAGGTTGACGGACGACACCTGGCTCGAAGACAACGGCATGTTCCACAGCAATAAACTGCACGTCACGGAAAAACTGCGGCGCGTCGGAGACACCATCCAGTATCAAATGACAGCCGAGGATCCCGAGGTTCTCCAGAAGCCGTGGACCATCTCTCGGACGTTGACGCTGCAACGGGACGCGCTGGATGAGGCTGCGCCTTGCGTCGATAGCGACGCCGGCCACTACGTGAACGGCGAGCACCACGACAACGGGCGCTAGCGCCGGTGGGGCGGCCTTTTCAGACTGCCGCCGGCTTTCAGCCGGCGTTTCGGCACCCCCCGATAAATGTCATTCTGCTTGCCGCACCACACTAAGATCGCTTAGCGAACAAGTCCAGCCACGAATCGTCGAGCGCGGTCCAGCGCTCCGGTTCACTCCAACACGCGGCCATTTCCGGCACGTGTAACATCCCGTGGCCGTCGATGCACACCAGCTCCGTTCCCGCCCAATCCAGCAGCAGGCTCCCCGGACAACCTACGTGCGCGGCCATTCCCAAGCGCCTGAGGCACACGCGGCAGCGGCGCCGCTGATCGTGGATCGACCAGGTCAGCGCTGCCATCGACGCCATCAGAAACAGCCAGGTCGACAACGGTTCCGTCAGCAGATCCGTCCCGCCCAGCGCGGTGATGGAAGCGGCGCGCGTGAACTCGATTCCGCTCAGCAACACCGCTGTGAGCAGCAGCGACGTTTTCGCCACGAAGAACAGCGAGCGTACGCAGTCCCGCCGGCGGGCACGGCAAGCGCGCGACCCGCTCCACATAGGCAAGCGCAAGCGCACGCCCACGCCCACGATCACGGCGGCTAATCCCAGACCCATGCCAAACGAACTGAAGACAGCGCGAACGCGATCCTGCAGCGGCGATACGTCCACCAGGTTTTCCCAGCCACGCCCGTCCTGCTGCGTCAGGATCGTGGAGAGTTCGCGTTCCGCCGCGGCCGGCGTCACTCCCGGACGCAATCGCACGGCCACGCCGGATCGTGCGGCCATCCAATCCCGCCGCGGGACCACTTGCCATACCGCCACGTCGCGTGAGAGGAACCAGAATCGCTTGTCCAGCACCCCGGCCACGCGATAACGTTTTCCCCCAAGTTGGATGTCTTCGATCAGAGGCCTCCCGCGATAAGCGCTGCGCCAGAATTCATAGCTGACCAGGACACACTCCGCGCATGCGGGGACGCGAACGCCCAACAGCGGAAAGAAGTTTTCGCTCACCCGCGCAGCCAGCAGCTGACGCGAACGGCCCGTCGAATCCGCCACGCTTTGTTTCGACCACGTGTACACCGCCACGCCTTCGAGCAGCTTGGTGTCCCTCTGCCACTCCCGCACCCAATCGGCGCGGATCGCCGAACGCGTCGACAGTAGCGCGCTCCCTTGCGAGACGGTGGCGATGCGCCCGGCGTCCGTGTACGGCAAGGGCTGGACCACATCGCGAGTGACCGGAAGAAAACCGCTGGCGAGAATAATGAGCGCCAGCACGGCCCCAAGGAAACCCAAACAGAACCCAGCCGATTGCGCGCGCGGGCCGAATGTCCGGATCGCCTCATCCCGGTTGAGGCGTCGCCGCGCGTGCCAAGCGGCGTCCTGGAGCGAGCCGCAAGTGAATCTCCATAAGCCCCAGCGCAAGCGCGCGGGCGATTCTCCGCGTTTCTCAAGCGCGCGCGCCGCATGCCAGATTTCCGACTCCCACTCGCGCCTCCATTCATCGCGGCGGTTCGGGTGAACCACCCTGCTCAGCAAGCCGATCAAGAGTAGCGCCTGCCGGACTGCACTGTCGAACACATCGTACTGCCTCATAGCGTCCTCACCCTCGCCCCGGCTTGGCCATGTGCTGTAGCAGCGGAAAGCGCTCCACCGCTTTGGCCAGCGTGTGCTCTCCCGGACGGGTCAGCTTGTAGTACTTGCGCGCCGGGCGCTGTTCGGCCAGCGCCTTATTCTCTTTTTCCCATTTGGATTGGATCAGCTCGGCCTGCTCCAGTCGCCGTAGCGCCGGATACACCGTTCCGCTGGGAAGGCCGGTGGCTTCCATAATGTCGAAGCCATAACAGTAGCCCGCCTGGACCGTTTTCAGGATCAAGGCCGCCGTATGACTCAGCTTTACCTCGTCGCTCATGGCGCCTCCATGGACCATATTGTAGAACACTACATAGGGTGATAAGATGAGACGTCCGCTATCGATCAGGGCATGCTCGAAGTACGCCATCTTACCAAACGCTACCGCCGCATTCCGGTGGTAGACGACGTCAGCTTCTCCATCCGCCCCGGCGAAATCCTGGGTTACCTCGGCCCCAACGGCGCGGGGAAAAGCACCACGGTGAAGATCTTGACCGGCTTGATCGAACCCACCAGTGGCCAGATTCTGCTCGACGGCCGCGACGTCCAGTCCGATTGGACCGGCTTCCTGCGCCGCGTCGGATACGTGCCCGAAGAGCCGCATCTGTACCCGCAGCTCACCGGCGGAGAGTATCTGCAACTAGTCGGACGGCTGCGCGGGCTGACGCGGTGCGTGCTGGAAACCCGCATGGAGTCCATGCTGCGGCTGTTCTCGCTGTGGGAGGATCGGCACTCGCCGCTCTCCTCCTATTCCAAAGGGATGCGCCAAAAAATCCTCCTCTCCGCGGCGCTACTCGACAATCCCGACCTGCTGATCCTCGACGAGCCGTTTTCCGGATTGGACGTGAACACCGCATTAGTGCTGCGCGCGCTGGTGCGAGCCTTGGCCGCCGAGGGCAAGATGATTCTCTACAGCTCGCACGTGCTGGAGGTGGTGGAGAAGGTCTGTTCTTCTGTGCTGATTCTGCGCAAGGGACGCACCGTGGCGCACGATCGCGTCGAACGGCTGCGCGAGCTGATGCAGCAGCCCTCGCTCGAAGGCGTGTTCGCGCAATTGACCGAGCAGGAGGATCCCTGCCACGTGGTGCAAGGGATTCTGGCGGCCATGCGAGCCTAGCCACCGATGCAACACCTCCGCCCATCCGTGGAAGAAGCGCGCTCCGCGCGTGGGCTTGAAGAACCGCGCTTCGGGCGTGAACTTGGAGAAACGCGCTTCGCGGGTTGGCTCGAAGAAACACACTCGGCGCGCTTTGAGCTGTGCCGCCATTTCTTCCTGCGGTTCTTCGACAGCGAGTTGGTGTCCTCGCCGGGCCAATGGAAGGTGCTCGCCGGCGGAGCCCTCGCCATCCTGTTTTCGCTGAGCGTGATTTACATCCCGGCTTACTATCACAAGTATCTGGCGCTCAACAGCCTCGAAGACCCGCAGCCCTACCGGCTGGCGGTCATGGCCGATGTTCTGTTCGTCGTCTCGCTGGCCATGCTGGTGCTCGGCCTGTTCATCACCTTGGAATGGACGGAACTGTTTCCAGGTCTGCGCGATTATCTCGTGCTGGCGTCCTTACCGTTGCGTATGCGCGACGTGTTCGTGGCCAAGTTTGCAGCGCTGCTCGGGCTGGCCGCGGTCGTTACAATTGCCTTCACGTTCCCCCTCAGCGTCGTCCTGCCCATGTTGATGTCGGGCGGGATCGGCGCCGGAATCCCCATACAAGTCCCCGCCATCTTTGTGTCTTCCTCGCTGGCGGAAATACTGGTGTTTCTGTCGCTGGTAGCCTTCCAGGGAGCCCTGCTGAACCTTCTGCCGGTCCGCTGGTTTCCTCGCCTGTCGCTGGTCATTCAGGGAGTTCTGCTCAGCTTGTTCCTATGTTCCGTGCCGCTGGTGCTGTCGGTTCCCAGCCTCTACACCGCGATGAACCTGCGTCCCGCGTGGGCGGTGTACGTGCCGCCGTTGTGGTTTCTCGGACTCGATCAAGTAATCGCGGGAAACCGAGAGCCTCTCGCGATCCAGTTGGCGCGGCTAAGCCTCGTGAGCATTGCGGCCGCGGCCGTAATGACGCTGGGCGCCTACGCCTGGAGCTATCGCCGTCACCGCACGCGCGTGCTCGAATCCCCCGAATTGCCGCGCCGGAGTTGGCTTTCGGCGGGTGGCCGGGCCTCCGCCTTGGCCGAGCGCCTGGTGGCCGGACCTCGCCCGCTGGCAGTTTTCGGATTCATCGCGAAATCCCTGGCGCGCAGCCGCCAGCACCGCCTGGTGCTCACCGCATTTTCCGCCATCGCCCTGGCCGTCATCTTCGAAGGCTTCGTGAGTCTGGTGCTCGGCCGCGGAATGGAGGGACTGCGCGTTCGCAGCGCCGCGCTGGACCAGGCCATCATAGCGATTCCCTTGGCCCTCTCGCTGTTCCTGTTCGCGGGATTGCGTTACTTGTTCCGGTGGCCCGTGGAGTTGCGCGCCAATTGGGTTTTCCGCATCCACGAACCCGGCCACGGAGCGGAACTGCTCGGCGGCCTGGAAGCGTTCCTATACTACTGCGCGGCGATTCCCATGGCGGCCGTGACTCTACCGATCGAGATGCGTTGGCTGGGCACGCGCGCAGGCGCGCTGGCCAGCCTCGTATCCATGCTGGCTTCTTTTGTAGT
>Ga0209517_10000108_pt1 | contig 136151 bp, 123 predicted proteins | sample PeaSoiMetSII2010_FD_187695 | JGI IMG/M metagenome (GOLD analysis project Ga0209517, IMG submission 187695) | Peat soil microbial communities from Weissenstadt, Germany - SII-2010 (SPAdes) (version 2) | ecosystem: Environmental > Terrestrial > Soil > Wetlands > Peat | place: Germany...
CCCCCTGCCACAATCGAAATCAGGCGATGACTTCCGTCACCCGACCGGCGCCAATGGTACGACCGCCTTCACGGATGGCGAAGCGCTGGCCCTTTTCCATCGCAACCGGCGCGATGACCTTGACTTCTACGGAAACATTGTCGCCCGGCATCACCATTTCGATGCCCTGGGCCAACGTTACCGTGCCCGTCACGTCCGTCGTGCGGAAATAGAATTGCGGACGATAGTTTGTAAAGAACGGCGTGTGGCGCCCGCCTTCATCCTTGGACAACACATAAACTTCCGCTTTGAAATGCGTGTGCGGGGTAATGCTCCCCGGCTTGGCCAGGACCATCCCCCGTTCGACTTCTTCCTTCTTGGTGCCGCGCAACAGCACGCCAACGTTGTCGCCGCACTGCGCCGAATCCAGCAATTTGCGGAACATTTCAATGTCCGTCGCCACCGTCTTGCGCGTTTCACGCAATCCCACGATCTCCACATCCTCCATGCGCTTGAGCTGGCCGCGCTCGACACGGCCGGTCACGACCGTGCCGCGACCTTCAATGTTGAACACGTCCTCAATGCACATCAGGAACGGCTTGTCCACCTCGCGCGTCGGCAGCGGAATAAACGCATCAATCGCGTCCATCAATTCCTGAATGGACTTGGAAGCTTCGGGATCGTGCGCCATCGCCTTCTTTGCGCTGCCGCGGATAATTGGCGTCTTGTCGCCCGGAAATTCATATTTGGTCAGCAAATCCCGAACTTCCATTTCCACCAAATCCAACAGTTCCTTGTCGTCCACGAGGTCAACCTTGTTGAGATAAACGACAATGGCGGGCACGCCGACCTGGCGCGCCAACAGCACGTGTTCCTTGGTTTGGGGCATCGGCCCTTCCGAGGCATCCACCACGAGGATGGCCCCGTCCATTTGCGCCGCCCCGGTAATCATGTTCTTGATGAAATCAGCATGACCCGGGCAGTCAATGTGCGCATAGTGGCGTTTGTCGCTCTGGTATTCCACGTGCGAAACGGCGATGGTCACCGTTTTGGTTTCGTCACGCACCGTGCCGCCCTTGGTGATGTCCGCGTACGAAATGGGCGTCGCCAGGCCTTTCTTCGACTGCACCTCGACGATTGCCGCCGTCAAGGTGGATTTGCCGTGGTCAATGTGTCCAATGGTCCCGACGTTGACGTGCGGTTTTGTTCGTTGAAATTGCGCTTTAGCCATTTTTATCTCCTGCGTTGGTTACGTTATTTTTTTATCAACAAATTGTCTGGAGCCCATGATCAGGATTGAACTGATGACCTCATCCTTACCAAGGATGCGCTCTACCAACTGAGCTACATGGGCACGCTGAAATCACTCGTTCAATCAAAATCCGCCAAACGACAAAAAACCGCTTCCCCTCACTTCTTTTCTTTCGAAAATCGAGGGGCAACCGGCTCTTTATCTATTTTCGGCTCCGACGCCCGGTAAATTAACAATCCCACCCACCCTGTCAACACCATTTTTAACGAATTTTTACTTGCTGATTCCCCGTTCGCTGGAGCGCACGAATTGCACCAAATGCCGGATTTCCGGCAGCTTTGGCAGCTTCTTCTCCACCTTGGCCACCGCATTTCGAACGGTCAGGCCTTCCCGGAACAGAATCTTGTAGGCCTGGCGCAATGCGCTCTGGGCTTTTTCGGAAACGCCGTTCCGTTCCATGCCGATTTTATTGATGGTGCGAGTCTCCGCCGGATTGCCATCGGCCATCATGAACGGCGGCACGTCCTGCACCACCTTTGAGCATCCTCCGATCATCGCCATTCTGCCAATCCGGCAAAACTGGTGGATGGCCGCCAGCCCGCCGATTACCGCGTAATCTTCCACGGTCACGTGCCCCGCCAGTGTCGCCACGTTCGACATGATGATATGGTCGCCCAGCGTGCAATTGTGCGCGATGTGGCAGTAGGCCAGTATGTGATTGTGCGACCCGACGCATGTGACCTCGCCGTCGCCCGTCGCGCTGTGAATCGTGACGTACTCCCGGAACGTGTTGTCATCGCCGATTTCCACCCGCGTCACCCCGCCCTTCCATTTCAAGTCCTGCGTCTTCAAACCGATGCTGGCGAACGGGAAGATTTCATTCCCCTTGCCCAATTTGGTGTGACCGTCAACGACAACATGCGAATGCAGCATGCATTTCTCACCCAACGTAACGTGTTCGCCGATGACGCAATACGGACCAATGTCGCAACCGGCGCCGATCCGCGCCTTGGGATGGATAATAGCAGAAGAATGAATCATGATTCGCGCAACACGAAGGTGACTTCCGCTTCGCTTACAATTTCATTGCCCACCTTGCAAACGCCCTTGGCCTTGCCGATTTTCCCCCGCACCTTCGTCATTTCCACCTCAATAATCAGCAGGTCGCCGGGCACGACTGGTTTGCGCCATTTCACATCCTCGGCAGACATGAAATACGCGACCTGATTCGCTGCCTCGATCTGTTTGAGCAACAACACCCCCGCCACTTGGGCCATGGCTTCGAGTTGCATTACGCCCGGCATGATGGGATGCCCGGGAAAGTGCCCCCGAAAAAAATCCTCATTGATGGTGACGTTCTTGAAACCAACGATTTTGTTGCCGTCAATCTTCAAAATCCGGTCAATCATCAGGAACGGCGGACGGTGCGGCAGCAATTTCATGATCTGCTCCACGTCCATGGCGCCTCCTTCGGGAATCAACGGCACCGGCGCCGACACTTGCTCCGGCGGCGGCGCGAACGTCTGCGCCGCCCGCAGCGGCCTGGTCATCTGTGCGAAAATCTGGCGGACCATCTCGCAATTCGCCGCGTGGCTGGGCCGGACGGCAATCAGATGCCCGCGCACCGGACGCCCAAGCAGCGAGAGATCGCCCACAATATCGAGCATCTTGTGCCGGACAAATTCCTCGGGATATCGCAGCGGCTCGGTCGTCAGCACCGCGTCGTCGCGGATGACCACCGCGTTTTCCAGACTGCCGCCCTTGATGAGATTGTTTTTAATGAGATGCTCAATCTCTTCATAGAAACAAAACGTCCGGGCGTGTGACAATTCCGTCTCCCAGGTTTTGGGTGTCACTTCCGTGCTGTAAAACTGGGTGAACCGGCCGCGCTTGTCGGCGCTGGTGCAGGTGATCTTGAAACCTTCGTCGGGAAACAGCGTCATCACCGTCTCACCGGTTTCCAATTCAATCGGTGCGGTGGGCGAATAGGGCTCGCGCTTCTCCGCCTGTGGCACGATGCCGGCAGCCTGGATGATTTTGCAGAACTCACGCGAACTCCCGTCGGCTATCGGCGGCTCGTTGGCGTCAAGTTCAATGACGGCATTGTCAATGCCGTAACCCGCCAGCGCAGCCAGCACGTGTTCGACGGTGTGAATCTTCACGTTGCCCTTGGCCAGCGTCGTCGAACGGGTCGTTTCGGCCACATTTTCCACGCGCGCCTCGATTTCCGGGTTGCCTTCCAGGTCCACCCGGCGGAACCGCACGCCGCTGTTGGCGGGCGCGGGCAGAATGGTCATGTTCACCCGGTTGCCGCTATGGAGGCCGATGCCGGAAAAACTGGCGGGACGGTTGAGCGTCTGCTGATTGAGCACGGACTGATTGAACAAAACACCAATGCGCTTGGCAAGGGCATTACACTTGCCGCTTGCATCGTTCATTTCCGCGTTTAACCTGTTAACATGACCCTAAGACCACTTTACCATCGGCAAACAAGGGTGCCACTGGGGTTTAATTTTGATATCCGGACGGTGTCAATTGTGAATATGAAAACATCGCTCATTCTTCTGATGGCCGCCGCGGCGTTTCTTTGCGGCTGTAACACTATGAGTCCGACCACTTCCCAAGTACATCCCGACACAGCCCGGCCGGATGATATTGCGGCGATCAGAAAATTGTTTGCGGACAATGCTGCGGCACTGACTGCCGGCGACCTGGCCGCCCTGGCCAGGATTTATGAGGAGGACGCGATTCAGTTGCCGCCCAATTCCCCGGCTCTGACCGGCTGGGAGGCAATTCGGTCCACGCTTGAGAACGGATTCAAGGGTATCAAGGTGGCAGCCACGATTGAAGTGGTTGAGGTGGTTACCGCGAACAGTTGGGCATTTGCCCGCGGCACCTACCGGACGGTAACGAATCCCCAAGGCGGCGGCCAGCCGACCGTGGCGACCGGCAATTGGCTGGACATTCTCAGGCGACAGCCGGACGGCTCCTGGAAGATCGCCCGTTCGACCTGGAGCAGCCAAGAACAACCAGACGTTACTGCGTCACCGCCAACCCATACGCTGAAGAATCCATGAGGGGTTCGGCGGTGGATGGCGCGCCCTGTGGTTGTTTTCCTTTCTGCGCCTCCGCCCACCCGGCGTTTTAATGCATTTCGAATTGCCGCTTGCGCCGCTGGTTTCCGCGTTTAACCTGTCACTGTGGCCTGGTTCACTGACCGTCATTTCTTTCTGCTCGCCGTCGCGGTTTACGGGTTGAGCACGGTGTATTCGGTTTTCCTGTGGCGAAAAGGTTTCCGCCAGGACGACCATGTGAACTACTTCCTGTTGCTCGCGGCGTTTGGGCTGCATACCGTGGCGATGGTCCGGCGTGGCTTTTCCATCGCTCATTGCCCGGTCAACAACCTTTTCGAAGCGACTGTGTTCATCGCCTGGAGCGCCGTGGCGACCTACCTCGTCATCGGCCTGCTGCCCAAGCTGCGGTTTCTCGGCGCGTTTGTGTCGCCCGTGTTGTTTGCCATCGGCGTGTTTGCGTTGATGCCGGAACTGGACCCGCCGCACGGTCCCAGGCCACAATTTACCGGGGCCGTGACCAGCCTGCATGCAGCGACCATTTTGCTGGCGTACGGCGCGTTCGGCCTGGCGGCGGCGGCGGCGGGCATGTTTCTAACGGAACAACATGATTTGAAATTTCACAAACTTCGCGCCGTGTTGTCCTTGTTGCCACCGATTCAACGGCTGGATATTATTACCGGTCGCTTGGTTCTCGCCGGTTTCATTCTGTTCAGCATCGGTCTCGAAGCCGGTCGTTACCTGCCCCGCCCGGCGGACGCGGGTTACTGGTCGGACCCCAAAGTGGTCTGGTCCATTTTTATGTGGGTGGTGTATCTGGCACTGTTGGTGTCGCACCGGCTTTTTGCTCAATCCAGCCGCCGCTTTGCCTATGGCATCGTCGCCGCGTTTGTCTTCCTGCTCCTGACCTTCTGGGGCACCAACCTGCTTTCCCCGTTGCATCATCCATGAACAAAGTGGGTCGATTGTCGAGTGTCGAGTGTCGAAAGCGCCAAAAATCGGCGCCCGCCGGCAATTCGTCATCCCGTCACACGTCACATGTCATTTGCCACACTCCATGAACGTCGTCGTCATTGGCTTGAGTCATCACTCGTCACCCGTGGAATTGCGGGAGCGGTTCGCCTTTGCCGGGCCGAAAATCCCGGACGCTCTGAGGTCGTTGCGTGAGTCAGGTGTGGCCGGGGAAGCCGTGATTCTTTCGACATGCAATCGCGTGGAAATCTATGCCGCCACGGCGCAGGCACCTGCCAGGGCGTTTGCAGAACTGAAAAAGTTTCTTGCAAGGTGGGGCGAAAGTACCGGCGAATCCGAAATTTCTTCTCCCTCTCCTCAACGAGGAGAGGGCCGGGGAGAGGAGGCGGTTTCCTCAAGCTCAAATCCCCTCGCCCCGACCCTCTCCCCGCTTGGGCGGGGCGAGGGAGTTAAGTTGTCCGGCGATGAGCTTTACACGCTCGCTGAACCACAAAGCCTGCATCATCTTTTCAAAGTCGCGTGCGGGTTGGACTCCATGGTACTCGGGGAAACAGAAATTCTGGGCCAGCTCAAGGAAGCCTATGCGCTGGCGCAACAACATGGCCATACCGGGGCGCGGCTGAACAAGGCTTTTCAACGCGCTTTCCACGTCGCCAAGCACGTCCGGACCCACACCGACATTCAACGCGGCAGCGTCTCAGTGGCATCGGTGGCCGTGGAGCTGGCCGAGAAGATTTTCAGTTCGCTCAAAGGTTGCGATGTGTTGGTACTCGGCGCCGGCGACACGAGCGAGAAAACTGCCCGGGCCCTGCTCTCGCGCGGCGCGCGGAGCATTGTCGTGGCTGGCCGCACATTCGAACGCTCACAAACTCTGGCAAAGGAATTCGGCGGACGCGCCGTCCCGTTCGACCTTTGGACGGCGGAGTTCGAACAAATCGACATCGTGATCAGCAGCACGTCGGCGCCCCACCATATTCTGGATCGGGCCAGGCTCGAGCCGCTGATGAAGGCGCGCAAACAACGCCCGCTCCTGCTCATTGACATCGCGGTGCCGCGTGACGTGGATCCCGAAGTCAATTTTCTGGAGAACGTCTATCTCTATAACATTGATGATCTGCAGGCTGTCGCCGACGATTACCTGAAACAACGCAAGGACGAGATTGCGCGGTGCGAACAAATCATTGCCGAAAAGGTAAAACCGCTGCTTGATGTAAAACATTTTCAACCACGGATGGACACGGATGGACACGGATATGACGCGTATGAACCAACCTGAATACGATGACGACTATCCAACTTGCGCCGAAACATTCTCGACGTTACGGATATTTGCGGATGAAGTCAGTGCTGCTGAAATAACTGATGCACTTGGGGTTGCCCCGACAGAATCATTTCTAAAAGGAGAACCTCACAGCAAAGGACTTTTTCGAAAAGCCCATGGCTGGTTTTATTCGACGAAAAAGTTAAGTAGTTCAAAAGACACCCGCCGTCATATCGATTTGATACTTGAGTCTCTCGACGGCAAAGGCAATGCAATCAAAGCGCTTCATCAAAGAGGATGCAAATTGGACATTATGTCGTATTGGGTATCTTATGGACAGGGCGGACCAGCACTTTGGCCTTATCAAATGCTCAAACTCGGAAAACTTGGGATTCAAGTTTGGTGGGATATTTACTCCGCAGAGGAAGATGAAACGTAATTTCCATGATTAAAGACTATCTAGATTTCTTTTCATCTGTGTTTATCTGTGTTCATCTGTGGCTAAAGAATGGTTGCTGAACGCCCCATCATCATCGCCACGCGCGGCAGCGCGCTCGCACTGGCGCAGGCCAATCTGATTGCCGCCCAGTGCCGCGCGGCGTTTCCCAAACTGCGGTTCGAGCTGAAAATCATCAAGACCACCGGCGACAAATTACAGAAAGCCTCGATGGCAAAGGTCGAAGGCGGTTTGCCGAAAGGTTTGTTCACGAAAGAACTCGAGGTCGCGCTCGTTAAAGGCCAGGCCGATCTCGCCGTTCACAGCCTGAAGGATTTGCCGACGGATTTGCCCGCCGGCCTCGTGCTCGCCGCCACCCCCAAACGTGCCGACGTGCGTGACGTCTTGATTTACCGCGATGCCGAATTCATCAAGACCCGGGCGGCGGACACTGGCTCGACCGATTGGGTGCCGGGTCAGGACACATTGCGCGGTTTCCGGCCGCACGTAAAACTGAAGGATTTCCCGGCCAAGGCGACCATGGCCACCAGCAGCACGCGGCGCAAAGAACAATTGCGGGCGGCGAGACCGGATTTAAACGTGGTGGAAATCCGCGGCAACGTCACCACCCGGATGCAAAAAGTCGCCGAGCGCGCTGAACTGGACGCCACAGTACTTGCGCTCGCGGGCATCACGCGTTTGAATTTCGGAATCAAACCGGATGGCCGGCTCACTGGCGACGCGGTGCCGGATGGGTTGCTGGCAACGGTGCTGGACGTGGAGGTGATGCTGCCCTGCGTGGGACAGGGCGCGATTGGTATTGAAATCCGCGCGGATGACGAGCGCATCGCCAAGATCTGCGAGCGGTTGAATCATTACAACACCTTCCACTGCGTGACGGCGGAACGCGCGTTCCTGCACGCCATGGGCGGCGGTTGTCAAAGTCCGGTGGCGGCTTATGCGGAAGTCACCGGCGACAAAATTTTCATGCGCGCCGTTTCCTTCCACAATGGGCCGGCTCAACACGCGGAGGGAAAACGTCCCCTCGCCGAAGCAACGGTGTTGGGCAAAGAACTGGCGGCACAGTTGAAATGATCCTGCTTATTTTCCCAAAACAGCAAGCAGAGAATCCAGTTGTTTCCGTTCGATCTCAGTTGCTGTTCCGGCAACAATGTGCCCGGCTATACTCCGCAAAATGTGAGCTTTGTCAGCGGGCAGTTTTGGCGACAATTCCGTGATGAAATCGCGGGCGATGGCGGCAAAGGTGTTTCCGTTATAGAAGCAGAACGGCGCGAGCCGATGACATTTCAGGCAGATTTCGAGCGCCTCAGTCAGGTCAAGTTCCTTCGATTGATTTTTCTCCCACAGAGTTTTGGCCGGCAAGTGTCCGTCGGAGGTGGGCTTGTGGAGGGCGTGCTTCTGCTTGCAAAGTCCACGGTTGATTTCAGTGACAATCTCCCAATCGAATGAGGCGAGCCAAGGTTTGACAAGGCGCGACATAAGAAACCGGCGGCTTCAATGAGCCGCGGATTTCCTTAAGCCGGCTTTGATCCGTTGCAGGGTCGTAACGCCTTCGCTTCTAAGGTAGCCTTTTCCCGTCCGTGCCAGAACGGGTTCCGCAGCAAAACGATCCTGAATCCGAAGCGCATCTTTCATGATCCGCTTCAGTCGTTTGTGCTGTGTTTCGGTCATGGCTTAAACGTACCCAATAAATCCCATAATCGCAAATTGAAAAAACGGGTTCGTTGAAACAAAAGCGTATCCGGGCACTGCCTTCGGAGCGCGAGTTGTCTCAACTCGCAGCAGCCACTGCCGTGAACCGATATATAAAATTTCCCCGGCCGCTGATGTTTCGGAAGCGCTGCGGCTTGGGACAAGCCGCGCTCCGGGTTGAAACAAAACGGCGCGGACTTTCGTCCGCGCCGTTACTCCCCAGTTCCTCCGGAGCGTGTTTTACACGTCGTAGTACATGAAAAACTCGTACGGATGCGGACGCAGGCGGATGGCGTCGTGTTCCTTGCGCTTGCTGCTGATCCACATGTCAATGAAGTCTTCGGTGAAGACGTCGCCCTTGAGCAGGAACGCATGGTCCTTCTCCAGGCAATCGAGCGCTTCGCTGAGGCTGCCGGCCACGTTCGGAACCTTCTTCAGTTCCTCCGGTGGCAGTTCGTAGATGTTCTTGTCGAGTGGCGCGCCGGGTTTGATTTTGTTCTGAACGCCGTCGAGACCGGCCATGAGCAGCGCGGCGAACGCAAGATACGGATTCGCGGCCGGGTCCGGCGGACGATATTCGAGCCGTTTGGACTTGGGACTTTCGCTGTAGGTCGGGATGCGAACGGCGGCGCTGCGGTTGCGCGCGCTGTAAGCAAGGTTGACCGGCGCTTCATAACCGGGCACGAGACGCTTGTAGCTGTTCGTCGTCGGATTGCAAATGGCGCAAAGCGCTTTAGCATGTTTGAGCAATCCGCCGGCGTAGTAAAGTGCCATTTCGCTCAAGCCGCCGTATTCCTTGCCGGCGAAGAGCGGCTTGTCTTTCTTCCAGATACTCTGGTGCGTATGCATGCCGGAGCCGTTGTCACCGAAGAGCGGTTTGGGCATGAAACAGGCGGTTTTGCCGTGCTTGCGGGCGATGTTCTTCACCACGTATTTATAAATCATCATCCAGTCCGCCGCCGTCACCAGAGTGCTGAAACGATAATCGATCTCTGCCTGACCCGCCGTGGCGACTTCGTGATGCTGCTTCTCCACGTCCACGCCCAGTTGTTCCATCGTCAGCACCATTTCGGTGCGGATGTCTTGCTGGGTGTCGGCGGGGGCAACGGGAAAATAACCTTCCTTATGGCGGATTTTGTAGCCGAGGTTGGGCATTTCATCGCGACCGGTGTTCCAAATGGCTTCTTCGGAATCAATGGAGTAAAACGTGCCGTTGCTCTTGGAGTCGAACTGCACGTTATCGAAAATGAAGAATTCAGCTTCTGGACCGAAGAACGCCTGATCGCCCAGGCCGGTGGAGATGAGATATTTTTCAGCCTTCTGCGCAATGCCGCGCGGGTCGCGGCTGTAAGGTTCCAACGTGCCGGTCTCGGCGACGGTGCAGGTGAGGCTCAAGGTGGGGACGGCAAAAAACGGGTCGATAAACGCGGTCTCCGGATCGGGCATTGCCAGCATGTCGGACGCTTCGATGCTTTTCCAGCCGCGGATGGAGGAGCCGTCGAACCCGATGCCTTCGGCGAAAGTTTCCTCGGCCAATTCGCTGATGGGTGAAGTGAAGTGTTGCCAGGTGCCAAAGGTGTCCACGAACTTGATGTCCACCATTTTCGCCCCGGCTTTCTTTGCCATTTCAATGACGCTCTTGGGTGTAGCCATATTTAAATGTGAGATAGTAGATAGTTATTGTTGTCTTTCGGCGCGTTTAGAACGCTGCGCCGGCGGTGACTTTCGCCAACAACCGGCGCAGCGTCGAGACTTTTTTTAATTAGCCAACGTAACCCTCTTCACCATGTTCGTTGATGTCCAGGCCCTGGATTTCCACTTCCTCGGTCGGACGCAACCCAACCAGCGCCTTGGTGATGTAGGCGATTACAATGGTGCCGACAATAAACAGCACCAGTGAGACACCGATGGTCTTCAACTGCTCCCACAACTGCGGCTGGAAGATGCTGTCCGTCACATAAGCCGGAATCTTAGGATGTAACGATGCATTGTTCAGATTCAGGCTGAAGTTTGGATTTGCTGCCGTGCGGGCAAACATGCCGGTCATGATGGCGCCACACATGCCACCGATACCGTGAACGCTCCACGCATCCAGCGCGTCGTCCATGCCCAGCCAGGCTTTGACCTTGTAGCAGAAGAACCACGGAATGGTGCCGGCGGCAATGCCGATCCAGAGTGCTCCGGAAGGAAGAACATAACCGCAAGCCGGTGTAATCAGCACCAGGCCCGCCACCGCGCCGGAGCAGAAACCCAGCACCGTGGGTTTGCCTTTGACAATCCAATCCCACATCGGCCAGACAAAGGACCCTACCGCCGTGGCAATCGTTGTGGTGGTGAAGGCATTGGCCGCGATAATGTCACCTGCCACCGCGCTGCCAGAATTGAACCCATACCAGCCGACCCACAACATGGAAGCGCCGATATAGGTCAGCACAATGCTATGCGGCGTGAAGTTCTCCTTCCCGAAACCCAGGCGTTTGCCGAGGATGATGCACAATATCAGACCGGACCAGCCGGAAGACATGTGCACGACTGTGCCGCCGGCGAAGTCCAGACCTTTAATCGTCGCGTTGGGGTTCCACAAACCGTTCATCATGCCGTTGACGCCCCAAACCATGTGACCTTGCGTGTTGTACACGAGCAGGATCCACAAGGTCATGAACACACAGATGGCCGAGAACTTCATGCGTTCCGCAATGGACCCCACGATGAGCGCCGGCGTGATGATGGCGAACATCAATTGGAACATGGCATACACGTTTTCCGATACCCAATAAGAGTAACCCGGATTCGGGGCAGAAGTAACACCCTTGAACATCCAGCAAACACCGGGATTACCCATGATGCCCTTAATCCAATCATGGGTCATGCCCAACGCGCCGGTCGGGGTGCCATCGCCGCCGAAGATCATTCCGTAACTGCAAATCACCCACAGGATGGTGGTCAGACCGGTGATCAGGAAGCATTGAGCGAGCACGGAGAGCACGTTCTTCTTGCGGACAAGACCGCCGTAGAACAGCGCCAACCCAGGCAGCGTCATGAACAACACCAGCGCTGTGCTGGTCAGGAGCCAGGCATTGTGACCGGCACCGGGGTAGGACACATAATTGCCCTGGCTGTTAATAAGGTTCGTGTTGATAATGTTGCCCGCCAGACCGAAGTTCACCGTCCAGTTGCTATTGGTATCCTTGAAGGGAAGGGTTGGATCGCCGTTCTGAAAATACGCTTCGACGGACTCCATACGTTGTTCCATCGTTGGCGCGTTGGTGGTCCAGGCCGGCACCGCCGCGGCCGCCGCCGGCGCGTTGGTCGCCATGGTGTTGGTTTGCGCGCGCAGCGAACTCAGGCCGAATGCAGTCGTTGCAATTAAAGCGAGTGTCAGTAAATATCGTTTCATGTTTTTTATTCGAGTAGGGTTCAAGTTGTTGGTTGCTTAAACAGCCGCATCGCCTTTCTCTTCGGTCCGAATGCGCACGGCTTGTTCGATGCCCGCCACGAAGACCTTGCCGTCGCCAATCTTCCCGGTTTTGGCCGCCTTGATGATGGCGCCGACGGCGGCATCCGCCTGGTTGTCGGCCACCACCAGTTCGATTTTTATCTTCGGCAGAAAATCCACGGTGTATTCGCTGCCGCGATAGATTTCGGTGTGGCCCTTCTGACGGCCAAACCCCTTGACCTCGCTTACGGTCATGCCTTCGATGCCGATTTCGCCGAGGGCGTCCTTGACCTCTTCGAGTTTGAACGGTTTGATGATCGCTTCAATTTTCTTCATAGTTGGTTCATAGTATGTTTGAACTGCGCCTGTCCCAGCCAATCCGTGCGCCCATTTGCCCGGCGCCTCCCAGCTTCCGCCCGCAATTCACGAGCGCGTATAGTATGCTTCCATCCAAAGCTGCGATTGGCTCACGCGCGTTTAGCAACGGCGATGCCAGCCGGGAAAAATCGGGAATTGAAATCAAACAAACGCCGGGTTTACAAGGGGTTGGAAAGAAAATAAAAAAATACGCGGCCTTGGGCACGGCCGCAAATTCTGTTTCCTTTTGCGCACGGAACAAAATAATCGCCACCGAAACGGAAGGTGTTGTCCTGTTGGATTGCGCTTTTCGTTGATTAAATAATTTGGCTTGGTCGCTTCAAATTGCTTTCCTATGCAAACAAAAAAACACTCACCAACCCGTGCAAAAAAAGAATTTGCTGAATGGGCGTCATTGTTTGCTGGAACACTTTTTATGAAAGTTGTGGCTTATATTGACGAATCTGGAAGGCATGACAGAACCGGAAAACGAGAAGGCTCTGGACAAATCGTAATAGCTGGCTGGGTGGATTGGAAAGACAACTGGGTAAAATTTTGCGGTCAGTGGCAATCCATCCTGACAAAATACGACGCTGACTTTTTTCATTTCTATGAATGGGTTGAGGCGTCAAAGGTCGCTGGCGGAAGAAAGCCTCCATCTTCATTTTCAGAAAACCCGTATAAAGGTTGGAAATTAGAAAAATTGGATGGATTCTTATACGAACTGGCGGAACTTGCGGGTGCCGGTGATAAGATTTTCGTTGGCAGTTTCATTTCAACTCGGGATTTTGCTGAAGCCAAAAAGCATCCTGCATACAGCCGATTTGCCACGGCACAAGACCCATATCGGGCGTGTTTGAATGGATTATTTGAATCATTCGCCGTCGAGGTTCAGCAACAATGGCCGTATTGGAACGAGCCAGTGGCTTTCTTTTTTGACCACAACGATGACCCCGAATGGAATCACGCCGTTCACGATGCGTTTCATGCCTCAAAGAAGAACGAATCCAGAATGGCAGGAGCAGAGTTAAGCTTTGTGGATGGCAAAATTCCACCGCATTTGCCGCTTCAAGCGGCTGACATGATTGCATACAGGATGCGCCAAATTGCAGGAAAATTCACCGACCCCAAGATTTTTCCAAACCCCACAAAGCTGGATGATTTGCTGATTAAGCCGTCTTTTTTAAGAGCTACGCCCGCGTCTTTGCAGGGTGCGAGGATGGGTTATCCTTCTTTGTTGTCACTGCGATATGGCAATTATCCGTGGCGAAAATAATTACCGAGCGGCAGCTTCAATCAGCGCATTCCTCGCCCATTCGGGTTTTTTAAGCCCGGATTTCCTTATAGCCGTCTGGATTTTATTCGCTTCGTTCGCCGCTATCTTGACGGCAAATAATACGGTGTTGGCTGTGCCCTTTGGCAGTTTTGGCCTGCCCATCTTGGTTTTCATAAATTCTAACTTTTGGTTAACTTTTTATTTGACACCAATATACATTTCGGTTAACCTTTAGTCAAGTAGATAAACAAAGAAGCCGCCGTGTTAGTCGCACAGCGGCTTCGCAACCAAAGGCCAGTGACCTCAAGTTGCGTATCGTGAAGATACAATCGCAATTTAAGTCTTGGCCCTGAAAGGTCAAGTGAACTGTCATTGCTGTTCTGGAAATTGCAGAAAATCAGGCTCATATCGTAACCGAAACCGGATTGTCCAACGTTATGCTTGTGACCGCTGCGGGAAATCCTTTAGCGAATCGCAGCCGTTGGATGATTTAAGGATTGAACATGCCAAAGTCGTTCAAATCGTAAAACTGCTATGCGAAGGCATGGGCGTTCGTGCGGCGGCTCGCCTCACAGATTGCCACCGCGACACCGTGCTCGCCGTCTTGGAGACAACAGGACGCAAGTGTGCGGCGTTGCTGGACGCCAGAGTACGCTACGTGAAGGCCAAATTTGTGGAGACCGATGAAATTTACACCTACGTTGGCCGTCGCAAGCGTTGGAATCTGCCGGATGAGGATGACCGCGGGGAGTTTTTCACGTTCCTGTCGGTTGACGTGGATAGCAAGCTCGTCATTAACTGGAAAGTGGACAAGCGAACCTTTGAGACAACGGAAGAATTTCTGCATGATTTGAAGGCGCGGACGCTGGGCCGTTTCCAACTGACAACCGACGCCTTCAACGGCTATTGCCGCACCAAGACGGGTGGTGTCGGTGAAGTGTTCAAAGATTCTCAGATTGATTACGCGACGGAGAAAAAGATTTTCGGCCATGTCGCAATCGCTCCCTTTCGCTTCCTCACCAAAGTTAAGGAAATAAAGCGTAAGTCACGAATCGGCAATCCCGACATGGGACGCGCCACAACCTGCCATTGCGAGCGGATGAACCTTTCCGTGCGCCAGTTCACACGCCGGTTCAATCGCGCCACGCTTGGCTATTCCAAGACGCTCGCAAATCTGCGCCATGCCGTCGCTCTGTTCACGGCTCATTTCAATTATTGCCGGATTCATTCGGCGCACAAACAGACACCAGCGCAAGCTGCGATGCTGACAAAAGATGCGTGGACGGTTGAAAAATTATTGGAAGAATGTGGAAATTATTGAATCTCTTGACCTTTTAAGGAGGTTCAGGCCAATCTTCGTGATTCAATAAATATGATGGATGCAAACAGGCATGTTGTTGAATTTCAGGCCACGATTCTGGATTCGGATAACCAGCCTCTCTCCACCGGGCAAGCACGCCTTTACACCAAGCTATGTTGCGGGACGTTTTGGCCTCTAACGCAAGGAGATGTTCAGAAGATTCAAGGCCGTGCAGCCACCTTGCAAGCGAAAGATGGCTCTCGATACAAGCTGAAGAACTTTCACGCCTGTCCGCATCATCTCCCTGAAGTGGTGAACCACTGTGAGTTTGATTATTTGCCATAGCGCAATCTAACAGGACAACACCAAACGGAATGGTGAATGACTTTGCTGCAACCGGCGCCGGCGGGGGAATAAAAAGTTGGTCGGAGCGACAGGATTTGAACCTGCGACAGCCAGCTCCCAAAGCTGGTGCTCTACCAAGCTGAGCTACGCTCCGACGCGCGGTCGCAATATCCACGGATTGGGCCGACTCCGCAATGAGATTCCGTCGAAACGAACCACCGTTCTGAATAAATGGATAGTTGGATTTCTGGATATGGGAAGCGCGTCCAGGTTACGCCCGTTCACCCATTAATCCTTTTATCCAACAATCCATCACCCCATTCCCCTTCCGGCTTTCGCGCTAGACGATGCCCATCCGCGTGTTACACTTCTTTTGCTATGGCAACCGAAACGCCCGCAGTGCAGAAAAAGGTCAATCTCCGCCGGCCCGACATTCTTGAGGCCGTGCAGGCCCAGGTGCTCTCGCATTATCGCAGCGAACTGGTTGAACGCGTCCGCGCCGGCGGCTGCGTGCTTTCCGCCGACAGTCTCACCGTGAAGCTCGCAAAGGAATTCGGGTTCTGCTACGGCGTCGAGCGCGCGATTGACCTCGCCTACGCGGCGCGGAAATATTTTCCGCCGGAAAAACCCATTTACCTGCTCGGCGAAATCATTCACAACCCCGAGGTCAACGACCAGATCCGTAACATGGGCATCCAGATCATTTCCCCAAAACCGACCGAGGAGGAGATGACGCGCCTGCACGCCGGAGACGTTGTGATGATTCCCGCGTTTGGCACCGAAGTCGGCACGCGCAAACGGCTCGAAGAAAAGGGCTGCGTGCTCGTGGATACCACCTGCGGCGACGTGATGAGTGTCTGGAAGCGCGTCCGGCAATATTCCAAGGAAAGTGTCACCAGCATCATTCACGGCAAGGCATGGCACGAGGAAACCAAGGCCACCAGTTCGCAGGCGCGCGCCTACGGCAGCGGCCATTATCTGGTTGTCTTCAACCTGGTCGAAACGGATTACGTCTGCCATTACATCGTCCACGGAGGCGACAAGCAGGAATTTCTGGATAAGTTCAAAGGCTCGTATTCGCAGGGCTTTGATCCGGAGCTGCACTTGCAGGCGGTCGGCGTGGCGAACCAGACCACCATGTTGCGCGGTGAAACCGAGGAGGTGCAACGCCGCTTTAAAGCGGCCATGGAGAAGAAATACGGCACCGAAAGCGTTGCCGAACACTTCCGTTTCTTCGATACGATTTGCGGCGCGACGCAGGACCGCCAGGACGCACTTCAAAAACTGCTGCGTGAGCCGATGGATTTGCTCATCGTCATCGGTGGCTACAATTCGTCCAATACGTCGCATCTCGCTGAAATGGGCGAGGCCAAACTGCCAACCTATTTCATCAAGAACGCGGCCAAAATGGAGTCGGACAAGCTCATCCGCCATTACGACCAGCACGCCAAAAAGGAAACCGAGACCCGCGACTGGCTGCCGTCCGGCAAAATCACCGTCGGCATCACCGCCGGCGCCTCATGCCCGAACAACCTGATTGAAGATGTCATTCACCGGCTGTTCGAACTGCGTGGCATTTCCGTCCAAAAACTGCTTGCCGCGCCGTAGCCTCCGGGCGAAGGCTGGCTGGCAAACTGACTGACTTGTCTTTTCTGCATTTCGGCCAAACGGTCTCAACTATGGCCAGTCACGAACCACATGGGTCCGTGAACGGCCCTGAAAGGAGTTTGAAGCTCCCTTCGTTGCGGCTAATAGCACCGCAGACGATAGAACTTGTTAGTCGGTGACACCGAGTAGTCTGTGAAAGGCGATGTCGGGAAACCCGGCACATCAATGTAGGGCCCGGTAACATTGGTGGCCGACTGCAGATATCCCGCGCCCGGCCAGGTCACCACGACGTTAGTCGGTGGAAGCCAATGAATCATGACCGGGCCGCACATCGTGAGCTTGAATGCGAGATCCAGCGGAACCGGGGGTCCGCCGGCGGGCGGCTGGTAGCCAGTGGGCGTCCAGCCCGGATTAGCAATTGGCGGACTACCCGGCCAGGGAGCGTGAACACTGGTGTCTTTCAACACGTTAGTCGCGGTTTTCCAGCCGTAGCTGTAGGCGGTGCCAACCGGTAATTGCGCATACGCGGCCAGCCAGTAGGTTTTGGCATTATTGGTTGTTCCGGTTTGCTGAAAAGCGTTCGTGGGATAGAAACAATAATACCAGACCACGGAATCAGTGCCGAGAATGTTTGTCGGGCCGGGGTCGAGGAATTGTTCCTGGGCGTTCGCCGTCCAAATCGTTTCGGCGTATTGTCCCGGAGCAAACCACTGCTGCCACAGCAGGTTGGTGCCGGGGTGACTGTAGGTGTTCCCCGGGCCAACCGGCACGTCGTCATAAATTCCCAGCCAGAAGTTGATGCTGTTGGTTTGCGCCAGGTTGTTCAACCACGAGCCCCACAAATGAATGTCGCTGATGGGGCCGGTGTTGGTGCAGACGAAGTCATCAGCCAGCACATACGGAGTGTTCCACACATCAAAACCGCCAAGTGTATTCGGCCACTGGACATATTTTTCAAAGTCGCTTTCCACGCAAACCAGTGGCGGTGGAGTCACCGTTGTAATCTTGAAGGCCAAATCCAAAGCGCCGCCGGTTGAAGCCTGGAGCGTCGGTTGCCAGCCGGGGTTGCTCGGTGGCGGCGAACCGGGCCAAGGCGCATGAACGCTGACGTCGTTTTGCACGTTGGTCGTGGTCTTCCAGCCGTATTGGAAGGTGTTGCCCGATGGTGATTGGGCATAGACCATCAGCCAATAAATCTTAGACGCTGCCGCAGTGCCTTGCTGGATGAAGACATTGGTAGGATAGAAGCAATAATACCAGGCTTGCGAATCACTGCCGATGGTCTGAGGAGGTCCGGGATCCAGGAAGTTTTCCTGCCCCGAAGCCCAAAGAGACTCGACGTACTGCCCGGGCACGAATTTTTCCTGCCAGAGCAGGTTGCCCGGCTGACTGAAACTGTTGGTGGCGCTGACCGGGATGTTGTCGTATATCGCCAGCCAGAAGGTCAGGGAGTTGGTCGCGACCAGGTTGGTGTTCCAGGAGCCCCAGAGATGAATGTCCGAGATGGGACCGGTGACGTTGCAGACGAAATCGTCGGCCAGCACCCACGGGCCGTTGTTCCACACATCCAGACCGCCAAACAGATTTGGCCACTGGACATATTTAGCGGTGTTCTCCACACAGGCGGGTGGCGTGTTGGTGGGGGTCGTGAGTGCGAAGGCGAGATTAATCGGCTGACCGGTTTGGCTGTTGGTTATCGTCTGCCAGTCTCCGATGGGCTGGCCGCTGGTGGCCAGGTAATGTCCCCACACGGCACCGTCGTTGTAGGGAGTTAAAGTCGTCTTCCAGCCGTAGGTGGGAACGGTGGGGGCTCCGCCTGCGACCTGGGCATAAGCTACCAGCCAGTAGTTGGTGGGACTGGCGGCACTGCCTTGTTGCACAAACGGGTTGGTTGGATAAAAACAATAATAATAAGCCTGGGTGTCCGTGCCGATAAAACTGCGTGTGCTCGGGTCATAAAATAATTCACTCCCCGTTCCATAGATCGTCTCGACAAACTGTCCCAGGCCAAACGATTGCTGCCAGAGCAGAACGCCGGGATGGCTGGGGGTGATTTGGCCGCTGGAGAAATTGGTGACGGCCGGTACATCACTGTAAATGCCCAGCCAGAAATTGGTGATCGTGCCGTGGGCGTTGCTCAACCACGAACCCCAAATGTGAATATCCGAGACGGGACCGGCGCTGGTACACGGAAAATCGTCCGCCAAAACGATATTATTCTGGCTGTCCAGCACGTCCAGGCCGCCGTCCGTGTTTGGTGGAAACACTACCTTATAACCGTTCGTCTCCACGCATTGCGTTTGGCCAGACGCGCTCAACACCGCCAGTGATAACGTTGCCAGCGCCAATGTGACTTTGCGCCAGGGAATTGGTGAAAGTAATGGAGTGTTCATTTTGACCTCGCCATCAGAATACTTCTTTTTGTTGACTATTATTTCAACAACCACAATTAACCCTCCCGAGTCAGAGCCGGTCGCACTTCACAACTCAGATTCGTTTCATGCACCCGCGCACTCACACGTTCAACTTTCGCCGGCCGCAAAGATAAGATTCTGCCTGTGGCCCGCTTCGGCTGAACTAACCGCGGTTCTCTCATAAAGTATTCGAATAGTCAATAGAAATAACGCTACCCTTTGGGGTTGCGTGACCTGGTCGAAGAGGGAAAAACGGCGCCTGAAAAATTGCTTTTGTCCGTTCGTTCCCTATTCTTGAAGCGTTAAATTTATGCCGCGTACCCGCCAGGAACTGGAACAAATCGAACATCAGATTCTCGCGCCTTACGCCCAGTTCAGCGGCGACACCCGCGGGCGCAATTACCCGGAACCACCGCCCCAATGGCGCACGCATTACCAGCGCGACCGCGACCGCGTCATCCATTCGCGCGCCTTCCGCCGTCTCGAATATAAAACGCAAGTCTTCCTCAACGGCACCGGCGATCATCTCCGCACCCGCCTGACGCACACCATCGAAGTCGCCGCCGTTTCGCGCAACATCGCCAGTGCGCTGAAATTAAACGAAGACCTGGCTGAAAGCATCGCGCTGGCGCACGACCTTGGTCATTCCCCGTTTGGCCACAAGGGCGAGACGGTTTTGAATCGGTTGATGAGAAAACACGGCGGCTTCGAACACAACCGCCAAAGCCTGCGCATTGTCGAGGAATTGGAACAGAAGTATCCGGATTTCCCCGGCCTGAACCTGACCTGGGAAGTGCGCGAAGGTCTGGTGAAGCATTATACCGCCTACGACCATCCCGGCCGGCGCAAAGGATTCGACGCCAAAAATTCCTCGCTCGAAGCGCAAATTGCCAACCTCGCCGACGAAATCACCTATTACAGCCATGATCTCGACGACGGACTCGAATCCGGCTTGTTGTCCGAAAGTAATCTGCGTCGCGATGTCCGCATTTGGGCGCAAGCCGCGCGGCTGGTGAAAAAGGAACACGGCGACCTGCCCGACGAATGCCGCCGCTATTTCATCATTCGCACCATCATTGATCTGCAAATCCATGACGTCGTCGAAACCAGCGAGCGGCTGATGCTCGCGTCGGGTGTGCAATCCGCCGACGAAGTCCGGCTGTTCCCGAAGGCGCTCGTGCAGCACAGCACCGAACGCCGCGCGTTGAATCTCGAATTGCGTGATTACCTTTACAAAAATCTTTATTACAATCAGTCGCTCCGCTGGTTGAACCGGCGCTCTTTGAAGATGCTTGAACAGCTTTTCCGTTATTACCTGATGAATCCAAAGGAAATCGGTGCCGGCGCGCGGCGGCGCGTTCTAAAAAGCGGCCTGCATCGCGCCGTGTGCGATTACCTCGCCGGTATGACCGATCGTTATGTTGGGCTTGAATACAATCGGATTTTTGGATAAACAAAACGGGTTTAGCCGCAAAAATGCACAAGAGTCACACGAGGGGGAAATCTTTTGCGACTTTTCCAAAGCGCCAGAGGGCTGGCGCACTCCAAGACGCTTCGCGTTCGCCGGGCCGTCCCGAATTTCCGCCAGGTCTTGGACTGCGGTGGCCCTCCACCGCTTTTCATCGCGTTCAGCTGTTATTAAATTCGTTTGAGAATCTCGTCGGAAGAAAGTTCCGCCAGCAGTTGCCCAACTGTTTTACACTGCCCCGGCAAAATAAAATCCGGGGCGATTTCACTTAAGGGCTGAAGCACGAACCGCCGCAGATGCGCCCGCGGATGCGGTAAAACGAGTTCCGTTTTATTGCGAGTCTCTGAACCAAATGCAATTAAATCCAAATCAAGCGGCCGCGGCTCGTTCAATGCCTTTTTTGGCGGACGGCCAAATTCCCTTTCCAGCGCCCGCAATTTCTCCAGCAGCGATTCCGGCGTTTCCTCTTTTCGCGGCACCACGCCTACGACCGCATTTACGAACATCGGCGAACCCGGCGGACAATCCACCGGCGACGTTTGCCATAGTGAAGATTTAAGAATTGGCTCGTCGGAAAAACTTTGCAACCGCGCCGTCGAGTCGAGGATGATTTGCCACGGATTCCCCAAATTCGAGCCAAGAGCAATAAAAACCACTTCCGATCTCCGATTCTTGATCTCCGGTTTCGCGCGGCGGTTCATCCGTGCATTTGAAATTGTAAATTGTAAATCGTAAATCAAAAATTATTTAAGTCCCAGCACATCCTGCATGTCGTAAAGGCCGGGCTTTTGTTTGACCACCCAGAGCGCCGCGCGCAACGCGCCGTTGGCAAGTGTGTCGCGGCTGGAAGCCTTGTGCGTCAGCTCGACCCGCTCGCCGTTGGCCGCAAAAATCACGGTATGATCGCCCACGACGTCGCCGCCGCGCAACGAATGGATGCCAATTTCACCCGGCGCCCGCTCGCCAATGCCCAGCCGGCCGTGCCGCGCCACCTTCTCCAGATGCTGCCTGCGCACCTCAGCCAGGATCTGCGCCAACATTTTGGCCGTGCCACTCGGCGCGTCTATTTTCATGCGATGATGCATTTCGATGATTTCCAGATCGTAGTCCGGCCCCAAAATCTCCGCCGCCTTCCGCGTCAGCCAGAACAGCGTGTTCACGCCGGTCGAAAAGTTCGCGGTCCAAACCATCGGAATTTTCGTTTTGAACTTCAACACCTCGTTGCGCTCGGCGTTCGTATGCCCCGTGGTGCCGATGACCATGGCCTTTTTGTGCCGCGCGCACACCCCCGCAATGTCCGCCGTCGCCGTATGCGTACTGAAATCAACGACCACGTCGCCTTGCGCGGCCGCGGCGGGAAAATCGTCCCCCATGTCAATTTGTGCGCCGATTTGCACTTCGCGAAAATTCTTCGCGCACGCGACGAGCGCCTGGCCCATCCGGCCTTTGGCCCCGGTAATGATAATTCTTGTCATAGCAGTTGGGAGTTCGGAGACAGGAGATGGGGAATCGGATTCAACATTTGCTGCTTTGGCCAACTTCCATCTTCTATCTGCTATCTCCTATTTCAGGATTCCGCACGTCTTCATGGTGGCGCGCAATTTGGCGCGGTTGGCCGCGCTCATCGGCACCAGCGGCAGACGATATTCTTCCTCGATCAACCCCTTCATCGCCAGCGCGGCCTTGATGGGAACCGGGTTCGTCTCCATGAACAAATCCTTGAACAGCGGATAAAGCTTCGCATGGAGCTGCGACGCCTTCCGGATTTGGCCGCGCCGGAAGGCGGCCACCATTTGCGCCACCTCACGGGGAACAACATTGGACGCCACGCTGATGACGCCATCCGCGCCCACCGCCATGAATGGCAGCGTGAGCGAATCATCGCCGCTTTGAATCACAAACTTCGGACCCAGCGCCGCACGCAACTGTGAAACGCGGTCGCAACTGCCTCCGGCTTCCTTGATGCCGATGACGTTCTTGCATTCTCGCGCCAGACGCCGGACGGTCTCGACGCCGATTTCGACGCCGCAACGTCCCGGAATGCTGTAAAGCACAATGGGCAGCCTGGTTGTGCTTGCGATTTCCTGGAAATGCTGGAACAAACCTTCCTGGGTCGGCTTGTTGTAATACGGCGCGACTTGCAGCGAGCCGTCCACGCCGATTTTCTCAGCCTCGCGCGTCAGGTAAACCGCTTCACTCGTCGAATTCCCGCCGGTGCCGGCCAGCACTTTGACCCGGCCCGCGGAGTATTTTACGGTCAGCGCGATGATTTCGAGATGTTCCTCATAGTCCACCGTCGGCGATTCACCGGTGGTGCCTACGGGTACGATGCCGTCCACCCCGGCCTTGATTTGCATCCGGACGAGGCGTTCCAGGGCGGGCACGTCGAGCTGACCGTTTTTGAACGGCGTCACGATGGCGGTGTAAGTCCCGGTGAACATGATTTTATCGGCGCATACCATCGGCCAAAAACCCGCGTTTGACCAGCAGGAAATTATTATGTCACCGGCGCGATTTTCACTTCCACCTCCATTTGGCGATTGAGGGTGCCGCGGTAATTGCCCGCGACGGGCGGGACGTCGGCGTAATCGCGGCCCACGCCGATTTTCACATAGTTTTCGCCGATCTGGCAGTTGTGCGTGGGATCCAGCCCCACCCAGCCGACGGTGGGAATGAACACCTCGACCCAGGCGTGGGTGGCGCTGGCGGTTTCGGTGGCCAGGTAGCCGCTGACGTAACGCGCCGGAAGTTTCGCGCTGCGGCACAGGCCAATCATCAAATGCGCGTAATCCTGGCACACGCCGCGGCGCTGCGTGATTACGTCGTGCATGTGAGTGTGGACGTGGGTGACCTGCGGCTCATATTTCAAAAAATCGTGGACGAACCGCATGAGCGCCAGGGCAGATTGCCATACGTCAGTCCGGTCAGCTATTGCATCCACCGCCAGCCGCCAGGATTCCACCTCGATTTCCACGTAACGGCTGCTTTGCAAAAAATCGTGGCAATGTTCGATGTTCCCCACATGGCCCAGCTTTTCGAATGAATCGGGTTCGGCATCCTCCTCCAGCGGCGGGAGAGGATGGGTTTTCACGCGGGTCTGGCTTTCAATGAGCAAATAGCGATGGGGTTCAGGAATTTCAAAATGATGGATCCAATTGGCATAAAAATCGGAATAACGGTTCAACCGCCCGGCGGGCAGAATGCGCAATAAAAAGGATTCCACCGTCTGTCCGGCATTGGAAGGCGGTTCGAGCCGGACCTCGTTGAAACTGTCACGTACCGGCGTGGCGTACACGTAACGCGTACGATGAAAAATATCCCATCTCATGTGCTTAAAATCGAATTTCGCCTGACGCCACGGTGAAATTTCTGTTCCAGCTTTTTGTTACCTTCCCACTCCGGATGATTTCGACGGTCCATCATCCCCGGCGGCATTTTGCCGGTTCGTGACGAACCATGCTCGGTGCCCCACTGCTTGCTGTTGTTGTTCCTCCTGTTGGACCCTATGTTCGTCGTCAGGGCTCTGGAACGGTTGAAAAATGTAGGCGCGGAACAAGGCGTCGCCGATTTCGTTCAGTTTGATTTGCGCCTGGTCCAAAGACCGATGCAGGCCGAGGTCGAACATTTCGTCAATCGCGCTGAATTGCAATTCGGCCAGGAAACGGCCGGTCAGTTTCTCGGCGTCGTTGCAGAAACGGCCGTCTACCACGCCGGAGATACGCCGGACGGCGCGGTTCAGTTCATTCACGCAAAACCGCACCGAACGCGGGAAATTGTCGTTTAACAGAAGGAATTCCGCGACCAGCCGCGGATGCACGTCGGCGCCGTGAATTGTCCGGTAGGCGTCCCACGCGCTGCAGGACCGAAGCACGGCTGACCATTCGAACGCATTGGTCTGGGTGATGGCCGCCGGCGGGCCGTGTTCCGGCAGCGTCTGGGAGCGGACGTCGAGGATTCGCGTGGTCTTGTCAGCGCGTTCCAGGAACTGGCCGGTCTGCACGAACCACCAGCCTTCGTCATGGACCAGCGTGGCGTTGATGATGCCAATCAGGTGCAATGAGCCGGACTTGATTTCCTGAAAAAATTCGCCCGGGCTGCGCCGCCAGATTTCGCGCGCTTGCGACGAACGAGCAAACAGGTACAGCCGGTTCAATTCCTCCCACAACTCGAGTGTGACTTGGTCACGCACCATGCGCGCGTTCTCGCGCGCCCGGCAGATGCACTGCACGATGGCATTCGGGTTTTCCGGTTGGAACACCAGAAATTCCGTGACAGCCTGGCCGCTGGTCCGCGGGTGCAACTTAAAAAACGCCGTTTCATCACCCGTGGCCTGCACGATGGGCAGCCAGTATTCAGCCAGTTTCTGCTCATCCAGATCGCGCAAATCGAGCAGCAACTGCAGGTTCACGTCCACGATGCGCGCAATGTTTTCTGCGCGCTCGATGTAACGGGCCATCCAGTAGAGTGAGTTGGCAACGCGCGAGAGCATTTTCGATTTACGATTTACGATTTACGATTTCAAAAAATCAATGGCCGCCCCCTGGCGAAACCGGCGCGTAAATCGTATATCGTAAATTATGACCGTTCTCATTCGGTGTTCGGAGCTCAATGTTGGATGTGGTGGCTTCAGTTTACTCATCGCCATAAAGTACCCACGTGTCCTTGCTCCCGCCGCCCTGGGATGAGTTGACCACCAGCGATCCTTTGCGCAGCGCCACGCGCGTCAGTCCGCCAGGGATGATCGAAACGCGGTCACCCGACAAAATGAACGGCCGGAAATCCACGTGTCGGCCCTCGAACCTGCCGTCGCAATAGGTCGGGTGTTGCGACAAATAAACCATCGGTTGCGCAATGTAATTGCGCGGTTCGGCCATGATTTTTTCCCGGAACTGCCCGATTTCCTTCTTCGACGCCTTCGGCCCCATTAACATCCCGTAGCCGCCCGATTCATTCGCCGCCTTTACAACCAGCTCCGGCAAATGTTCCAGAATGTATTGCTGGTCGGACCCTTCGTTGGCGAGGTAGGTCGGCACGTTCGGCAGAATCGGTTCCTGATTCAGGTAGTATTTAATCATCCTCGGCACGAAATAATACATCACCTTGTCGTCGGCGATGCCGGTACCGATGGAATTGGCCAGCGACACGTTGCCCGTGCGGTAGGCGTGAACAAGGCCGGGCACGCCGAGCATTGAATCGCGCCGGAATACCGTCGGGTCCAGAAAATCATCGTCAATGCGCCGGTAAATGACGTGGACCGGTTGCAGTCCCTTCGTTGTGCGCATAAACACGCAGGAATCGCGCACAAACAAATCGCGGCCCTCGACGATTTCGATGCCCATCTGCCGCGCAAGGTACGTGTGCTCGAAATAGGCGCTGTTGTGAGCGCCCGGTGACAGCAGCACCACCATCGGCTCGGCCACTCTTGCGGGCGCAATATGCTTGAGACATTTCAGCAACTCCTGCGGATAATTTTCCACCGACCGCACGCCAATATTTTCGAACATCGCCGGAAACGCCCGCTTCATCGCGCGCCGATTTTCCAACACATAACTGACGCCCGACGGACAGCGCCCGTTATCTTCCAGCACGAGATATCGTCCATCGTGGTCCCGGATCAAATCCGTACCGCAAACGTGGATGTAAATTCCCTTGGGCACCTCGAAGTTAACGAACTCGCGCCGGAAATGCCGCGCGGACAAAACGTAAAACTCGGGGACGACGCCGTCTTTGACGATTTTCTGTTCGTGGTAAATGTCGTGCAGAAACAGGTTCAGCGCCGTAATGCGTTGGACCAGCCCGCGCTCCAAAAATTCCCATTCCGTGGATGGAATAATACGCGGCAGCAGGTCAAACGGAAAAATCTTTTCCGCACCTCGGGCATCGCCATAAACGTTAAACGTGATGCCCTGGCGCAGGAACGCCGTGTCCACCGCCTCCCGCCGGGCGGCGAATTCCGACGATTTGACGCCGCAAAACAACTTTCTGAATTTATGGTAATGCGACCGCACTCCGCCCTGCGCGTCGAGCATTTCGTCAAAACCGTCGTTGGCCTTGTATTTTTTCAACATGACTTCTGGTCGCTTTTTGAGCGGTGTGGCCAATTCCCGCCATCTTTAGCCAGCCCCTTATTGTTTTTAATTGTAACGTCGTTCCACCACCTCCGTACCGGTATCGCGCGGATTTCCGGGGCTTTTATAAAATTCACCTGTCGCGGCACCGGCCCCGAAACCCGGTCACTAACAAAGCATGGCCACGCTTTAGCAGTCTCCTTGCCGAATTTCACTATTCGTACTCTTGCTATTCAACATTCGTGTGATTAATTTCTGCGCGCCTTGAAGAAAAACAGCCCGGTCATACCGCGCAAGACGATCTATCGGCTCTCGATTTATCTCCGTTGCCTGGCGCGGCTGCGCGAGAACGGCATCGGGACTGTCTCCAGCGAGGCGCTCGCCCGGGCCGCCGGCGTCAAGCCCACGCAATTGCGCAAGGATCTCGCCTACTTCGGCACCTTCGGCACGCGCGGTCTCGGTTATGACGTGGCGGACCTGTCAAAAAAGATTGCCGATGAACTCGGCACCTCACGCCTGCAACCGGTCATTCTGGTCGGGGTCGGGCATCTCGGCCTCGCCTTGCTGTCTTATCGTGGTTTCGGAAAGGAAGGATTTGAAATCGTCGCCGGCTTTGATGCCGACCCACGCCGTCAGCGCGACAAAAAAGTCCGCCAGCCGATTTTGGGCATGATTAAACTTCCGGACTTTGTCCGTCAGAACGGCACCCGGATGGCCATTCTGACCGTGCCGGCGGCCGCCGCCCAGGAGGTTGCCAACCAGCTCGTCACTGCCGGCATCACGGGCATTTTGAATTTCGCACCGATTCCCCTTTCCGTGCCCGAGGAAGTCATGGTCAACAACGTCAATCTGGCCATCGAACTGGAAAACCTGAGCTACTTTATTCAGGAATAGCGGCGGCAAACTTCCCGGTGGACGATCAAACCGTTTGCATCGATTTCTTCGACTTGCGGGGTTTCCGGGCGGGTTTGGACTTGGCCGTTGGTTCCGCTGATTTTGCCGGTTCCGCTTCCGTCGCGGGCGGCAGATAAAGATACCGGCCGCAACTCTCGCAGAGCTGGATGTCCTCTCCGTGTTTCAGCGCCATGATGCCGCCGATGGGCACACGCATGTGGCAACCGGTGCAGACCTGATCGCGAACCAGGGTGATGCCCTTTTTCCCTTTGGCGACCAGGCGATCGTAATGGCCGAGAATTTGTGACGGAATTTTGGCGCGCAATTCCGCTATCGCGGCCCCGGTGCCCTTGTCTTCGACTTCGCTGAATTCGAGGGATTGAAGTTTAATCAGATTCTGAAGTAATTCATTCAATGCATTCATAAAACCGTGCGTGTCTAGTCATGACATAATGGGCGAAAATCAGCAAGCCGAATCCAGCCGCCCCAACAGGCGCAGCAATCCGTCCAAAATTGTAATGGGATGCGGTGGACAGCCGGCAATGTAAAGATTCACCGGCACAACACCTTCAGCGCCATTTCGTTGCTCGGCATGGCCAAGGTAAGGGCCGCCTGAAATGGCGCACGCGCCGACGGCAATCACCAGCCTGGGTGACGGCACCGCCTGGTAGGTCTGGCGCAAAGCCGATTCCATGTTTTGCGTGACCGGGCCGGTGATCAGGAGGCCATCGGCATGACGTGGCGATGCAACAAATTGAATGCCGAACCGGCCCAGATCAAACACGACCGTGTTCAGCACGTTTACATCCGCTTCACATCCGTTGCAGCCGCCGGCGCTGACCTGGCGCAGTTTCAGCGACCGGCCGAAAAGCCTCCGTGATTTTTCATCCAGTGCCTTCGCCAGTTGAAATTCCTTTTCACCCAGCACGAGTGCGTTGCGGCTGGAGGTGGCCAGGCGGTGTTCGGTGGTAAAACGAATGGCGCCCTCCGGACAGGCACGTTCGCATTCGGGACAAAAGAGGCACCGGCCCAGATCAAGCTCGACCTCCCTGCCCTTCACCGTGATGGCGTCGGTCGGGCAAATGTCAGCGCAGACGCGGCAGCGGGCCGGGCATTTGGCCGCGTCAATCTGCGGACGACCGCGCCATCGGTCCGGCAGCACCGGCGGCCGTTTCGGAAACCCGATTGTCCGGTGCTTTTGATGGGCGCGGGCCAGCAGGGCTTTCAACATAACTTCTCCCTTTCCGGTCGTAGCAGCCGACGTGAGTCGGCTCCATCTTCCTTCGCGCAAAGAATGAGCGGACTGATCCCGCTTCGCGGGACTGCTACCAAGATGGAATTTTTACAAATCATGGCCACAGTAGGACAGGTTGAAACTTTTGTTGCAAAGCGGGAAATCGGAAATCTGCTGGTCGCGCAACGCCAGCGCCAGTCCCATCCAGTTATGAAACGATGGGTCCACGACCTTATAATGTGCGAATTTTCCTGCCGCACTGGTCAACGCCACGTGGCAAATCTCGCCGCGCCAACCCTCGGTCAATGATACCACTGCGCGATTCGACGCCAGCGGACCCACTTCCGCGCGCACCGGGCCTTCCGGCAACGCCTTGAGTTGATCCAGGACAAATGCCAGCGAACGCTGTATTTCCATCCACCGCACATGCGCCCGCGCAAAGACCGTGCCGGTGTGGTACAACGACACGGGAATCTGGGCAAACCGGTAAAGGCCGGATGGAAATTGCGCCCGCACATCGCGCTCAATTCCGCTGGCCCGCGCCGCCACTCCCACCAGGCCAAGTTCCAGTGCGGTATCGCGCGAAACCGGGCCGGCGTTCTCAAAGCGCGAGCGCACCGACGGTGCGTCCCAAAGCAGATTCACCGCGTTGGTCACGTCCGACCGCGACTGCGTCAGACGTTCTGCCAGTTGTATTTGCCGGGCTTCGTCGAGATCGAACAAAACTCCGCCGGGTCGTACCAAACCGCGACCGAACCGGTTGCCACAAATCAACGCGGTCAAATTCAGGAAATCACCGCGAATGCGCCCGCAAAAACTCGCCGTGGGCAGATAGCCGACGTCGCCCGCCAGGGCGCCAAGGTCGCCGGTGTGGTTGGCCAGCCGCTCCAGTTCCAACGCAATGGCGCGCAAGGCCTGCGCCCGCGCCGGCACCCGGCAACCCGCCAATGACTCAACCCCTTCGCAATGGGCCAGCGTGTGGCCGATGGTCATGTCGCCGGCAAGCGTTTCCATGTAGGGAATTGTCCTCTTGTCCGGCCCACCGATGAGTGCGCGTTCGACACCCCGATGCTGGTAGCCGAGCGAAATTTCCAGGTGATAAACCTTTTCGCCGTGGCATTGGAAACGAAAATGTCCCGGTTCAATGATGCCGGCGTGAACGGGGCCGACCGCGACTTCATGGACTTCCTCACCTTCCATCCTGAAGAAGTCCGTGACGCCCGGCTGAATGGGAATTTCCGTGGAACGGTTCCAGGCATCGTGGCCCGGGCGACAGGAGTGATGAAACCGGATCGGCTTCAACCACGGATGGCCTTCAGGTTGGACACCCCATTGCTCGGCCATTTCGCGTTCAAACCAGTGCGCCTGCGGACAGGCCGGCGTTAACGCGGGATAACGGTCGGCCACTTCGGTCGAGCCGAGAGTCAATTGCCCTTCCGCGTCATTGGCCAGCACGGCAAACAACCTTACACCGTCAGCGCTGACCGGTTGCCCGAACAACGCCATGATGCGCCCGTTATTTTCGCAGGTTTGCAGGATTTGTTCACGGAAATCATCGAGGTCCAGCCCGGGAATTTCCGCAAGGGCCACGGTATCGCCATTGCGAATGGGACTGGCGGCGCCGATTTTCATTGGGTGCCTCCCAGGGTCAAGGCGATTTGATGCAACACGTTGCCCAGTTTTGCCGGGATCGTCAGGCCCAGGCACAGCACCAGGAAGCCGAGCACGGCCGGCGGCGTGATTTGCCACCAGCGGTCTTCACCGCGGTTTATGGTTTTCTCCGGTTCGCCCTGCGCCATGGCCAGAAACGCCGTTGTCATGCCGATAAAAATGACTGCGAGAAATGCGAGCAACAAGAGTGCAATCAAAATGTGCCCGCCGTCAAACGCGGCTTTCAGGATGGTGAATTTGCTGAGGAACAATCCGAACGGCGGTGTGCCGGTAATGGCCAGGAAACCTGCCAGCCATAGCAGGCCGGTCGCCGGCGCGGCCAGTAACAGCCCGCGAACCCGCGAAATGTTCTTACTCTGGTAACGGGCCAGGATGTTGCCGGAAAGCAGGAACAACATGGCCTTGGCGAGGGAATGGTTCACGGCTTGCAACATCGCGCCGAAAACGCCCACGCCGCCCAGCCCCACGCCGATCGCGATAATACCCATGTTCTCGACACTCGAATAGGCCAGCAACCGTTTGTAATCTGTCTGACCCAGGATGAACACGGCGCTCACCACCAGCGAAATCAGTCCCAACGCCATCCAGACATCCCGGCCAAAACCTCCCAGACCGGCCGCCACGCAGATTTGCTGCACGCGGACGAGTCCCAGGAACGCACAGTTCAACACCGCGCCGGACAGCAGCGCCGAAACCGCCGACGGCGCCTCGCTGTGCGCGTCCGGCAGCCAGGTATGCAATGGCGCCAGGCCCATTTTCGTGCCGTAGCCGACAAAGAACAAAAGACACGAAACCTTCAACCACGGTGTTTGCAAAATCGTGGCATGGGCCACAAGTTCAGACAGCACCATGGGGAAGGCGTCGCCTGACTTTTGTGTCTCCGCCACGCTCAAGAAGAAATTCGCCAGCAACGCCAGGGCGATGCCGACCGAGCAAATGAGCAGATATTTCCAGGTCGCCTCCAGTGAGCGATGATGCCGGTGAAAATAAATCAGCGGCGCGCTCGCCAGTGTGGTGGCTTCGATGGCCACCCAGAGCAGGCCAAAGTGCTGGCTGACCGTCACCAGGGTCATGGCCGCCAGAAACAAAAGCAGGCAGCCGATGAAAACCGCTTCCGGCGCGTTGTCGAAGAGAAATCCTTCCTCCGGGTCTGTGGCGCGCCGGTTGGCTTCCTGGCCGAGATAACCCGTAACATAAAAGGATACCACCAAAAACAGAAAGCTCGTGATGCTCAGAAACAGCAGCCCGGCCGCATCCAGCGCCAGCCAGCCACCCAGCGCCGGTGCCGGTGTTGCTGCCCAACAAATCGCGGTAACCGTCGCATGAATCAGCGCCGTGCCGACCAACAAGCCGCGACGGATGGCCGGCCGCGGGAGAACAAACGCCATCAGACCGGCTAGCAAAGGCATAATGACCAGGGCGAGAATCATGGAAAGTGCGGAATGCGGAACGGGGAACGCGGAATTGAAAATGTCCCTGCGCCGGGAAATTCATGTTTTCCGTACCCAATCGTAAATCGTAAATCGTAAATCATAAATCTTCTCAGTCTTTCAACGTGCTCAGCCGGTCGGTGTTGATATGATCGAACTCGCGGTTGATGTGGAAAATGGTGATGCCCATGACGAACACCGCCACAAACACGTCCAGCAGCACGCCCACCTCGACCAGGAACGGCGTCCGCACGGCCACGCCGACGCCGAACGTGTAAATGCCGTTCTCCAGAACCAGAAAACCCAGGACCTGGCTCACCGCGCGCTTGCGGCTGACGATGAGAAACAGGCCGGCGAAAATGGAAAAAAATGACACCGGCACCAGCCACGGCGAGGCGATGTTTTCGGGAATCGGCAATCGCGTGCACAGCCAGAAAGAGGCGCCCAACGCCACCGCGCCGGCCACCAGCGACGCAGCGTAACCGACGTAAGGCTCGATTTCGCGCGCGATTTCAGCCTCGCGGATCGCCCGGAAAAGCAGCCACGGGAACACAACGCCTTTGATGGCAATGGTGCCCGCCGCCAGCAGCCCGAAATGCACCGACAATTCCGGCCAGTGCGCCAGGATCGGCAGTAACCCGAGCGCCATGCCCTGCGCCGCCACGACCCGGATCGAAGCGCCCAGCCGGCTGGAACCCAGCAGCTTCAGATTGGTCAGCACCACCAGCGCGAGAATGAGGTTGGTGATAAACATAAGGATCAGGCCAGACTCAGCAAAAACGCCACGGCCACCAGCGCACCCGCGCCGACAAGCAATTGCGGCACAATCACCAGACGCAGCCGCGCCATGACCGATTCAATTACTCCGACCACCACGGCCACGACCAGCATCCCGGCCACCGCCAGCAGGAGATTCATCCACACGCTGCCCGTCGCCGGCAGCACCATCCCGACAATCAATGCCGCGAACAGCCACAGCTTGAGCGCCGCGCTGTAAAGAACGAACGCGAGGTCCGGTCCGCCATGGTCCAGCACCATCACTTCGTGAATCATGGTCAATTCGAGGTGCGTGTTCGGATCGTCCACGGGGATGCGCGCGTTTTCCGCCAGCAACAGAATCATTAACGCAATCACCACCAGCATCAGCACCGGGCCGGCCTGCAGCCAGTGCGCGCCGGACACCGGTCCAAACATGGTTGAGAGCGAAAGCGTGCCCGTCTGCCGCGCCAGCGTTGCCAGGGCCACGAGCAAGGCCGGTTCGGCCAGCGCGGAAAAGAAAACTTCGCGGCTGGCGCCCATGCCTTCAAAACTTGAACCCGTGTCCAGCGCCGCCACGACAATGAAAAACCGCGCCACGCCCAACAAGCCGGCGAACAGCAGAAAGTCCGCCGGAAACGCAATGAGCGCCGGGAAATTCCCCAGCGGCATCAGCATAACCGCGGTCAGTGTCGCGGCCAAGCCGATAATTGGCCCGGCGCGGAACAGCCACGTCGTCGTCCGGCTGTAAACCGCGCCCTTTTGCAGGAGCTTCCACAAATCAAAATAGGTTTGCAACAACGGCTGGCCGCGACGCCCGGCAAAGAGCGCCTTGGTGCGGTTGATGACGCCGGGCAACAACGGCGACAACACCAACGCCAGCAGCAGCGGGATGAAAGGAAGGGCGTTCATCCTGAAAAACCAAATTGAACCACGGATGTACACGGATCCACACGGATGAAATGCAAATCCACCATGGGCAAGGTAGGGCGCGTCACTCCGTGCGCGCCGTCATTGGCGATCGGCCGACCGGCGGGCAGAGGACTGCCCGCCCCACCAAAAAATCCGTGTCCATTCGTGTTTATCCGTGGTAGATGCTCTTGAGTTTTAGTCTTCGGTTTCATGTCAGCGGAATTTCCAGACCAGCAGCACCATCAACGTCGCCGCGATGTAAAGGACGTAAAGCTGGACGTTGCCGTGTTGCAACCAGCGCAACTGTGACAACCACATCTCGCCGCGCTCGAACATCGGCCGGTACATTTCCTCGCGGGAAAGGTCGGGAGTTTCGGTTTTCAATGCGGCTTCGGCGGGAAAAAGCCCGCGCGGCGCCGACAGCTTTTTCCGGGTGCCGAGCAACGGCCGGAACAAATCCGTCAACGGCTGGGCAAAGGAGGAAGCGGTGTATTCCATCCGAGCCGTCGGTTGCGGGTAACCGCAACCCCAGGTCACGCTCTCATCCACCCGACGGTCCGCGAGTAGACCGCGCCGTACCAAAACCAACATGGCCACCAACAGCAAAAATGTCACCGCCCCGATGACCACGAACATCAACGAAGCGGTCGTGGTGGCAAGGGTCATCGTTACCACCTCCGGCCGCTGGGCCGTCACATTCTCCAAAACCCGTTGCAAACTTCCGACCATGACCGGCGCGAATAAACCGATACCGGCACATGCCGCCGCCAGCAGCAACATGGGCAGGCGCATGCTCCAGTCGACTTCGCGTGCGCGTGAGACGTGTTCGCTGCGCGGTTCACCAAGAAAAACAATGCCGAACGCCTTGGTAAAGCACGCCACGGCCAGACCACCAATGAGCGCCAAACCGGCAACCACCACGAGCAATGGCACGGCGACGGGTCCGCTGGTGGAAATGCCGCCTTTGAACGCACCAAAGAAAATCAAAAATTCGCTCAAGAAACCGTTCAGGGGCGGCAGACCCGAAATCGCAACCGCACCTACAAGAAAAGCCGCCGCCGTCCACGGCATCCGTTTCAACAACCCGCCGAGGTGGTCAATTTCCTGCGTGCCGGTGCTATGCACCACCGCGCCCGCGCCGAGAAACAACAGGCCCTTGAACAAGGCGTGATTGAGCACATGCAGCAGCGCACCGCCAAAACCCAGCACCATCAGTACCGCAGAACCCGTGCTCATGCCCAACAGACCGACGCCCAGGCCCAGCGCAATAATGCCGATGTTCTCGACGCTGTGATACGCCAGCAACCGCTTCAGGTCGTGCTGGGCCAGCGCAAACAACACACCCAACACACCCGAACTCAGCCCGATGGCGACGAGGGCCCACCCCCACCATAACGGCGGCGTTCCCAGAAACGTGAACGCGCGCATTAATCCATAAATGCCGGTTTTGATCATCACGCCCGACATCAACGCCGAGACGTGGCTCGGGGCGGCCGGATGCGCCTCCGGCAGCCAGACATGCAACGGCATGAAGCCAGCCTTGGTGCCGAATCCAATCACCGCCAGCAGAAACAAAACGCCGGCCAATCCCTGGGTGTGAATTCCTTGCGCGGCCCAGACCGTGAAATCCATCGAGCCGGTCTCGCGCCCGAGCAACAGGAAAAACGCCAGCAGAAACGCCGTGCCCAGATGGGTGGCGACAAAGTAAATCCAGCCGGCCTCGCGCACGGACTGGCGTTCATGCTCAAACGTCACCAGAAAGAATGACGCCACCGCCATCAATTCCCAGGCAACCAGGAACAACACGGCATTGCGCGCCAGCAAAACGAGCATCATCCCCAGCACCAGCAGACCATAGAAAAACCAGATCGGACCCAGTGGCCGCTTACTCTGCCACGGCCGCAGGTAGCCAACGCCATAAACAGCAGAAAGCGCCGAGAGCAAGAGCGTGGGGACCAGAAACCATGCTGACAACGGGTCGAGTTCAATAAAGAATTCACCAAACGGCACCGGCCAGGGAAAGTGAAATTGTTCAACGGGGCCGCCCAGTAATACCTGAATCGCCGGAATACAGCCGATGATTGCCGCCAGGACAACTGGGAACGCACCCAGCCATGAGAAATTCAGGCTTGGGCGCTTCATCAGCAACAACGCAACTACCGCACCGTAGAGCAGCACGGCCATCGCTGACAGCAACCACATCATGCCGCTGCCTCCTTTCGCGAAATAGTTGCCGATGCGCGTAAGGCTTCACTGATCCGTTTTGCCGCCGCCAAAATTTCATCCCGGCTTGCCTGGCGGATGATGAGCGATTTGAACCCGGGGTCGCGCAACGCGAACGCCAGCCGCGACAGCAGATGCAGATGCGCCTTGACGGTCGGGCTGATCAGCGTGAACAACGTTTGCACCGGCTGGCCGTCCAACGCTCCGAAGTCCATCGGCGCTTCCAGAAAACACAGCGTTACGACCGGTTGCGGAACGTGGAGCACGATGGGATTCCGCACGTGCGGGATGGCGATGCCGTCGCCGATGGCGGTGGACTCCAGAGCCTCGCGCGCCAGCAAGACCTGCAAAAGAAACTCGCGGTCCACCTTGTCCGGCAATCTCAATACTTCCACCACACTGCGAAGAACGGCCGGCTTGTCCTTGCCGGCCAAACGATAAAAAATCCCCCCCACCTCCAAGGCGTCGGACAATTCGGGAAGCGGCGTGGAGCCGTTCTCTGGTTCCTCAAAAATTCGTGGCGAAACGTTGATGCGGTTGGCTGTCGCCCATTCCAGCAGCTCGGCGCGGTTAAAGCGGTATTGTCCGCTCAAGCGATATCCAGGCAGTTTTCGCTCGTCAATCCAACGATAAACCGTCTTTTCCGATATATTCAGTAACCCGGCTACATCTTTGACTGTCAGTTGCATCTGTTTACAATATCCAGCCTGCGGAATGCATACTGGACATCTTTGGACAAACTGCAAAATGTGCCTATGAATGTCAAGCCAACAACGTCAACCTCCAATCGTAGCAGCCGACGTGAGTCGGCTCTGACTCCTCCGGCTGACCGCTCAAATCACGGACACGGCGAGTGGCAATGACCACGGGCCGGTCAATCCGCGTGGCGTCATCCAGCGGGCATAGAGTCGGACCTGACGCGGCATCTTCGCTGAGTTCAAGGTTCCCGGACTGCTAGAGGCAAAGCGCCAGAGGGCTGGCGCACTCCAAGACGCTTCGCGTTCGCCGGGCGTTCCGAATTTCCGCCAGGTCTTGGACTGCGGTGGCCCTCCACCGCTTTTCCACCATAGTAGGAAAACCACTTACTCTTTCTTCGCGACCTTCACTTCGATGTGCAGGTCGCGGAGTTGGCGCGGCGTAACAGCCGCGGGCGATTCGGTCATCAAGTCGGTTCCTTTCGCCGTCTTTGGAAACGCAATCACGTCGCGGATGCTCGGTGTGCCGCAAAGAATCGCGTTGAGCCGGTCGAACCCGAGCGCGATGCCGCCGTGCGGTGGCGCGCCGTAGCGGAACGCTTCGAGCATGTAGCCGAACCGTAACTTTGTTTCTTCCGGCGGAATTTGCAGTACTTCCTCGAAGACCGTTTTCTGCACATCGGGCTGGTGGATACGAATCGAGCCGCCGCCAAGTTCCACGCCGTTCACCACCACGTCGTAATGTTGGCCGCGGACCTTTTTCGGGTCGGTCTTGAGCATCGGAATGTCCTCGGCCACCGGCGCGGTAAACGGATGATGGCTGGAATACCAGCGGTTCTGTTCCTTGTCGAAACTGAGCAGCGGGAAGTCCACGACCCAGAGAAAATCAAACCGGTTCGGATCAATCGTCAGCTTCCCCTGCTCTCTTAAAATGTTGGCGCAGTAACGCCGGATTTCGCCGAGGATTTCGCACGCGTTCAGCCATTGGTCGGCGGCGAATAGAATTAAATCGCCTTCCTCGATTTTCAATTTTTGCGCCAGCGCGGCCTTTTCGGCATCGCTGAAAAATTTCACAATCGGGGATTTCCATTCGACGGTAGCACCGTCTGCCCCTTTTTCGACCTTGATGTAAGCCAGGCCTTTCGCGCCGAAACCCTTGGCATATTCGGTCATGGTGTCGATTTGCCCCTGGGTCACACTGGCGAGGCCTTTGGCGTTGAGCGCCTTCACCACGCCGCCACTGGCGATGCTTCCGCCGAATACCTTGAACTTGCTGCCGCGGAATTCCCCGGTGAAATCTACCAGTTCCATGCCGAACCGCGTGTCCGGCTTATCAATGCCCCACCGGTTCAGCGCTTCCTCGTAGGTAATCCGCTTGAACGGCGTCGGCACGTCGAGGTTCAGCGCGGTTTTCCAGATGCGCTTCAACAAACCCTCGACCAGCACGTAAATGTCCTCACGCTCGATGAAGCTCATTTCGAGGTCAATTTGCGTGAATTCGAGCTGGCGGTCGGCGCGCTGATCCTCATCGCGAAAACAGCGGGCCAGTTGATAATACCGTTCGATGCCGCCGACCATGAGGATTTGTTTGAACTGCTGCGGCGATTGCGGCAGCGCGTAAAATTGTCCGGGATTCACCCGGCTCGGTACCAGAAATTCGCGCGCCCCCTCGGGCGTGGACTTGAACAGCAGGGGCGTTTCGATTTCCAGAAAGCCCTGCTCGTCCAGGTATTGCCGCGTGGCCATGGCGACCTTGCTGCGCAAGCGGAGATTGCGCGCCATTTCCGGCCGGCGCAAATCGAGGTAGCGATATCTCAGGCGCAACTCCTCGTTCACCTTGCCCGCCACTTCCGGGTCGTCCACTGGAAATGGCAGTACGTCGGCCACGTTAAGCACTTCCAATTCCTTCACCATCACCTCGACTTCGCCGGTGGGGATTTTCGGATTGTTGGTGCCTTCGGGTCGTTGGCGCACCTTGCCGGCCACGCGGATGACGCATTCGCTGCGCAACGCCGCCGCGCACTCGAACAGCTCCTTCGGCAAATCCGACGGATCAAAGACGGTCTGGGTGCGGCCTTCGCGGTCGCGGACATCAATAAAAATCAGGCCGCCGAGGTCGCGACGGGAATGGACCCAGCCGGTCAAGGTCACCGTCTGCCCGATCTGGGCCGGGCGCAGTTCATTGCAATGATGCGTGCGTTTCATATCAAAATCCGTAGCCGCGTCTCGTGAGAGCGCGGCAAAACTGAATTTGGATTCTGGCGGGAAACACCGGGGAATTCAAAGTAAAAGTAAATTGAAACGGGCAATTTGTCGTACTCCGACAACAAAATCCGCCCCGCGTTGTTCGCTGCCTTTTACGGGGCATTCTTCAGCCTGTCTGATGCACAATTGCTATTTTAATAAATTATTCTGCTTTACCTTTTCCCAAAAGCTGTTTGGCTTGGCATGGAAAAAGGTTCACCTCAATGGCAACAAACTTTTCAACATGAAAAAAAATTACCCCTTCATTTATGTTCCGGTGCTGGTCCTCCTGGGTCTGATAGCCATCTTCAACTACGGCTGCGGGAAGAAAGAGACCCCGGTGACCGGACAAAACGGTCCTGCCGTCGTTTCGGTGGAAAAAACCAGTTTCACCGAGGTCACGTCGCAACTCGATCCCGGCGGCAATTTCTACCTGTATCTCGGCACCGCGCAATGGCTCGACGGCCTTTCCACCAGGGTCGGTGCCTGGCGGCAAACGTTTGTTTCCATGCCCAACCTCAAACCGGAGGACACCACCAACATGAACAAGGCGTTCGACGTCGTCACCGGCCTGATTCAGGACAGCGGCATCGAGGACGTCAGCGGTGTGGGTATGAGTTCGGTGGAGATCGAGAAAGGCATGTTCCGCAACAAGGCGTTGTTGCATCATTATCCCGGCAAAGACACCGGCTTCCTCTGGCGGCTCGCCGGCAAGGAACCGCATCCGCTGAACGGCCTGGACTTCCTGCCCGCCGACACGGCGCTGGCCGTATTCTCGGACATGGACTTGCCGGTGCTCTGGACCGTCGCGCAAAAGGAGGTCGCCCGGGCCGACCTGCCCCAGGCGCAACAATGGCTGGACAAACTCCCCGCCCAATTTGAACAGAAAACCCAGATCAAATGGGACACCTTCCTCAATTCGCTCGGTGGCGAATTCGGTCTCATCATCACGCTCGACCCGTCCAACAACATTCCCGTGCCCCTGGGCGGCGCCGCGGTGCAGATTCCGTCACCCGGCATGCTGCTCGCCGTGAAGGTCAACGACGACACCATCTTTAACCGCATTGACACAGCGTTGAAGGCCAACTCGCAAGTCATCAGTGTGGACAAGCCCGGCCTCAAGATGCGGACAATGCCCGTGCCCGTGCCGTTCGTCGGCGAACTCCGGCCCAGTGCGGCCAGCAGCGTTGGCTACCTGTTCATCGCCACGAGTGACGCACTGATTGACGAGGCCCTCGCCGTGAAAAACGGACAACGACCCGGCCTCAATTCCACCGACGAATTCAAACATCTGGCGCAAGGCCTGCCCGACCGGGGCAACAAGTTCTGTTACGTGAGCCAGCGGTTGACCGAGACCTTGATCCGGGTGCAGCAACAGGCCATGAGTGCCAAAGCGAAGACCGACCCGCAAATGGCGAATTGGATGCAATCCTTGATGCATGGCCGGCCCGGCTTTGTCTATTCCGTCGGCATGAACACACCGGAAGGCTGCCTGAGCATTGGCAATGGCAGCCAGAGTTACGCCAACACCGTGCTTCTGCCCAGCGTAGCCGTGGTCGGCGCGCTTTCGGCGATTGCCATTCCCAACTTCATCAAGGCCCGGACCGCCTCGCAGGAAAACGCCTGCATCAACAACCTTCGTCAGATTGACGCGGCCAAGCAACAATGGGCCCTGGAAAAGGGCAAACTGGCCACCGACGTTCCCACCTGGAACGACATCCAGCCGTACCTTTACAAAATTCCCCATTGTCCGGCAGGCGGCACTTACTCCATCAATGCTGTCGGAGATAAACCAACTTGCAGCGTTCCGGGGCACGTCCTGCCCTGAAACAACCGAAAGGTCACATAGCGGCCTTTAATGGGATTTCGTTGCAAATTGCAGCCGATGGATTGCCGGGCGAATTCCCCGCTCGCCACGCGTCGGGAATTCAACTAATCTTCCATTGCCATGCTGGAGCCGACCAAACCCGATGTCATCATCACGCACGAAAGCGACCTCGACGGCCTGCTTTCCGGCGCATTGTTGCAACGGCTCGCCCGGAAACTTTACAATACAGACGTTCCGCTCGAAGCCTACCATTACAACCAATGGAAACAGCGCGACTTGCGGGAAAGGGCCGCGTGGGTGGCCGATTTTACCTTCGAGCCGCGCCTCGACAAATCGGAGTGGATGATTGTGGACCATCACGTCACCGAATCCGCACCCAAAAACGCGCTGCTGATTCATGACGTGAACAAATCTGCCGCGACGCTGTGCTACGAACTCTGCCAGCAACACAGCCTCGGCTCACCCACGCTCGACCGGCTGGTGCATTTGAACAACGTCGCCGACCTGTTTTTGGAGGACGATCCCGACTTCGTGATCGCGGGCGATTACGCCAGCCTGGTGAAGACGTATCAGTTTTGGAATGTGCACGCGCTCATCGGCGGCCAAATTGAAAAGCTGCTCGACCATCCGCTGCTCGAAGTGATGGCCACCAAACGCCGCATCGAGGACCCGCTCGGTTTCGAATGGAGCAAAGGCAACGTCACCGAAATCAGCCAGACGGTCGGTTACGTGGACACCGTGGTCGGCAACAATAATATGGTGGTTCACCAGTTGCTGGAGCGGCGGGCGACGAAATATCCGGTGTTGGTGACGCTGTTCCGGCGCGGGAACCTGGTGTTCGCCAGTTTCCGCAGCCGCGACGGCGAGGCGCTCAAGGTGGCGGAGAAATTCCAGGGCGGCGGCCACGCCAACGCCGCCGGCGCCATCCTGCCCAAATCCATCCGCTACATTCCCGACGCTGTGGAATATCTGAAACAGGTGCTGAATCCGAAGCGGGACACGCCGCTGAACAGTCTGGAAAGTTTGTTTGCCGGGATTGAGGCGGAACAAAAGAAGTGACCACCGAATCAGGCGAGGGTCAGTCGAACGCGCAAACTTTACCGTTCCGGACCTGACACGCTTTGTTCCCAAGCCTGTTCGCTAAGGGGCTCAAGCAACACTTTGGCTGCTTATTCAACGCTGCACATTGCCGCGGACGCTTTCTAACAGCCTCTCCGGTAAATAATTATCCAGACAAAGAGATCCAATTCTCCTGCCGCATTGGCTTGATTCCTGCTGAACTATTTGCCGGACAAGGCTGTTGATTGTTGTGCTGATTTCCAGCGGCATTCGCCAACAAGTTTGGCAGTTGAGGCCGCTGAAATCTCAAACAGATGTTGACGCAATAGAGTAAACTCATGATGTCGAAGTTAAAATCCTCGCTTCGGGTCGCGTGCGATTCATTCGGCGGAGCGGTCTGTACCGGAGCCGTCCTGCTGATCTCCATAAACGCGCAGGCACAGAATCTCTTTGAGGCGGATTACGGGAGCGGCCAGATCCTCGAATTTACTCCGGGCGGAGCGCAAAGTACGTTTGCCGTCGGATTAAACCAACCCCTGGGTCTGGCGTTTGACAGCGCGGGCAATCTGTTTGAGGCGGATGCCAACAGCGGTAACATCTACGAGTTCACTCCGGGCGGTGCGCAAAGCCTCTTTGCCTCCGGGTTGGGGCGGCCCAATGCTCTGGCGTTTGACAGCGCCGGCAATTTGTTTGCAGCAGACGGCATCAACGGGGACGTATATGAATTTACACCAGGGGGAGCGCAAAGCACGTTTGCCTCCGGGTTGTCTCAACCTTTGGGTCTGGCCTTTGACAGTGCGGGCAATTTGTTCGTGTCGGATTACAACAACAACGATATCTATAAATTCACTTCAGGAGGAGCGCAAAGCACCTTCGCCTCCGGGTTGAATGGCCCTTGGGGACTGGCCTTTGACAATGCGGGCGATCTGTTTGAGGCGGACGCTAACAGCGGCAACATCTATGAATTTACTCCAAGCGGCACGCAAAGCACCTTTGCCTCCGGGTTGAATCATCCGGTTGGTCTGGCTTTTGACAGTGCCGGGAATCTGTTTGAGGGGGATTTTAACAGCGGCAACATCTATGAATTCACTCCGGGCGGAACGCAAAGTCTCTTTGCCTCCGGGTTGAATCAACCGACTCTGCTCGCGTTCCAGGGCTTGCCTTTGCCAGCGCCCGAACCTTCAGCTCTAACGTTGCTGGCCGCCGGCGCCATTGCGCTTCTTCTCTGTCACCGCCGGATCCGATGCTGAATCCGAAACGGGACACGCCGTTAAACAGTCTGGAAAGTTTGTTTGCCGGGAATGAAGCCGAACAAAAGAAGTGACCGCCAATGGAGGCGAGGGGCGGGGTCGGTCAAAGAACGTAGATTTCAAAGCCGAGAATAATATCACTTTGTTTTTTCAAAAAGGATTTTCATTTCATCAGCCAAGCCTTTATCAACATCGGCTAACTGCGTGATGTAGTCGTTTCCTTCCAATCTGTTGCCTTTAATAATCTCCAAAAGACACAAGTCATATAAAGCATCCTTGTCATCCTTTTTGTAGTGAAGTGTGTTTTTGTAGTTAGCAATGGCACCATCATAGTTGCCCGTATCTTCGTACGCTGCTGCAAGCGATGAATATACATCTGCGTCATTTGGAATTAATTGTACGGCAGTTTCCAGAACCTTTACTTCATTGTCATACTGCCCCTTTTCAAAATAACATTGTCCTAATTCCACATAAGCCTCTGCATACTTGCCGTTAATTTGAATCGCTTTTAGCAGGCAGGGTATTGCTTTTTCATAATCCTGCTTGTTTTCGTAAATTATTCCTTGAGAATAACAATAATCTGGGCTGTCTTCAGTGAAATTAATGTCTTCACCTGCCATTGCTTTTTGAATATACTTAACCGGTACTGCGAAATTAATATTTTCTGAGAACTCATTTGTTATATTGCCTATTAAGCTGCTCGTTGTAATTCCGAGCAAGTATCCTTTCAGATTAAATAGCCCACCTCCGCTGCTCCCGGATGAAATTGCTGCGGTGAATTGAATTAAATCCATTCCACCGCTCATTCTTTCCGGATTGCTTATTATTCCTTCGGACAAAGATTTTTCTAACCCCATTGGCGAACCAATAGTGTAAACTGTCTCTCCAGCTTTCGCCACCCTCTTATAATCCACATTCACGTGTGGGACTTCCTTCGCATCGAATTCGAGGATAGCAAGGTCGTAGTCTCTGTTTATTCCAATTATATTTTTTAAGCGATAGAATGCCCCTGAATACAACTTGGCTTCAACTCTAGCCGCATCCTCTAAAACATGAAAATTTGTAACAAGTTTTCCGTCAGGGCTGATGAATACACCACTACCTGAGGCGATTTGATTGTTTTTGGAATCGTAGACAAATACCGTGGCAATCGCTTTCGCGTTATTTTCCATGATTACAGCCCTACGATGCTCGTAATATATATCAATGGCAACTGCGGCAACGATGGCCAACACAATCGCGATGATAAGCTCCTTTATGAATTTCTTTATGAACTTTTTAATGCGAAATCCCTGCTGACTTTGGCTGACTTCTGTTTGCTGACTGGGCATGTTGTGTTTTTAAACCGCAGAAACCTCTAATGTCAACTGAGAATACGGTGTTGGAAATTAACAAAGTGGCATCGAAATATCATGCTCCGCGAAGCCGAGCAGCTTCGCCGTCGCCGCGACATCTAGCCGTGCCGGCAATTGTCTTGCCGCCCAGGTGGCCAGTGCCGCTTGCGTCAGGTCGTCAGTCATATTTTGGTTTTTGGTTTCAATTGTCTGCCATGTTTAGTTGCGTTGGTTTTGCTTTTCTTTGAAGCCGACCTTGTCTAATATCGCCAGTGTTTATGGCTGGACCCATTCGCGCCGACGGGCGCAAGGCAAACGATCTCCGCCTGTTGCGCTTTCAAAATCATATTGCGCCGCATGCCACCGGTTCCACCCTCATCGAGTGGGGCAACACGCGCGTCATTTGCGGCGTGACCATTGATGAAGTCGTGCCGCGCTGGATGAAGGAACAGAATGTCAAGGGCGGCTGGATCACCGCCGAGTATTCGATGCTCCCCTACTCGACCCTGGAACGCAAATCGCGCGATGCCAGCCGCGGAAAAATTGACGGGCGGGCGCAGGAAATCCAGCGGCTCATCGGCCGCGCCCTGCGCGCAGTGATTGACCTGGAAAAACTCGGCGAACGCACGGTCTGGGTGGATTGCGACGTGCTCCAGGCCGACGGCGGCACGCGCACGGCGGCCATTACCGGCGCATACGTGGCGCTGTGCATCGCCATCCGGCGATTGATTGCTTCCGGCAAGGTGATGGATAATCCTATTCTCCACGCCGTCGCCGCCGTCAGCGTGGGCATCGTGGACAACCGGCCTTTGTTGGATTTGTGTTACACCGAGGACGTGGCGGCAGCGGTGGACATGAACCTGGTGATGAACTCCGCCGGCGAATTCATTGAACTTCAGGGCACGGGCGAGCAGGCCACGTTCACGGACGCGCAACTGACTGATTTGCTTGCGCTCGGCAAGACCGGCATCCGCAAGTTGCTGGCGGTACAGGAGGAAGCGCTGGCAGCAGCCTGATTCACCCGTGGGCAAGGTTTCTTCAAAGATTTCCCGGCGAAAAAGCAAACCGTCGCCTCCAACGCGATTGCTGTTGGTCCGCCATGCCGAAATCGAGCGGCGTTTTCAGCACGCGTTTGGCGGGAGGATTGATATGAATCTCTCCCCGCACGGCCGTGCTCAGGCCCGAACCCTCGCCAATTTTCTGCGCGCCAAAAACATCACTGCGATTTACGCCAGCCCGTTGAAGCGCGTGCAGCAAACGCTCGCGCCGTTCCTGAAAAACGGCGCGCCCGAGCAGACCATTCTCCCTGGATTGCAAGAGGTGGATTTCGGCGACTGGTCGGGATACACGTGGACTGAAGTGCGCGAGAAATTCGGGGTTCATCCCTACGATTGGCTGGACGAGATTGAACTGGGGGCGGTGCCAAACGGTGAAAACGGCGTCCAATTCCGCGCCCGCGTCGAGGCGTGCCTGTTTAAAATCATCCGCCGCCACCCCGGTGAAATGGTTGCCATTTTCACCCACGGCGGCGTCATCCGCATGATGCTCTCGATTCTGCTCGACCTGCCGTTGCCGAAGACCAATTCGTTCGAAATTGAATACACCAGCGTCACGCAAGTCGCCCTGCACACGGAACTGAACGAAATCGAGCTGCTCAACTTCACGCCCTGGCGTGATTGCAGCCGATAGCCGTCCTCGCCGTCGTCCTCGTCATCGTATAATTCGAGGACGAGAACGAGGACGAAAAGGATGAGAATGAAACATAAACCGCTCTGGACAATTTCCGTCACCACGACGCCCGAGGCGGAAGACGCTGTCGCTGAATTGTTAAGCTCTGTCTTCAACCTGCCGGCGTCGGCTTATTTCGACATCGAAACCGGCGTCAGCACGGTGACAGTTTATCTCCAACAGAAACTATATTTGCCGCGCAAAATCCGAGTGGAGATTTCCGCGGCACTGGGGCGAATTGAAAGCTGCGGATTGAAAATCGGTCCCGGCAAAATCGTTATCGCCAAGGTGCGGCGGGAAAACTGGGCTGAATCCTGGAAACGGCATTTCAAACCAATCGAAATTATTAGAGGTAAGGCGCGTCACCCCGTGCGCGCCCCAACAATGGTGCGCAGGGGACTGCGCGCCCTACCCAGATCATTGCTGATCAAACCAAGCTGGAGCCAGCGGAAGGCGCGGAAGGGCCAAGCGGAGATTGTGCTGGATCCCGGCCTGAGCTTTGGCACCGGTCATCACCCAACGACGGCATTCTGTCTCAGCGAAATTGTACGATTCCAAGATATCAGGGACAGCACGCCTCACTGTCCGGACGGCCCGGCGAGCCATCCCAGCCTTAAATCGCCGTCGTTTCTCGACCTCGGCACTGGCTCCGGAATTCTGGCGGTTGCGGCGGCTAAACTGGGATATTCGCCTGTGTTCGCCATGGATTTTGACGCGGAAGCGGTGCGCGTCGCCCGCACCAATGCCCGTGTCAACCGCGTCCGGCAAAAGTTAACTATCCGGCAAGGCGACGTGGCGAAACTGCCGTTCCGGCCCCGGCGGCAATATGATTTGATCTGTGCCAACCTGATTTCGACCCTGCTGATTACAGCGCGGCGCCGGATTGCGGCGCAATTGAATCCCGCCGGAACGCTCGTGCTGGCAGGCATTTTGAAGTCGGAATTCAGGGAAGTCGAAAAGGCCTATAAAACCCTGGGCTTAAGGTTGGCTTCCCATCGGGATGAAAAGGAATGGCGCTCGGGTTCGTTCCGTTTTGGCAGTTGAACATTTTTTTGAACGGCGGAATCGGGGAGTCAGTCTGATTGAGTGAAGGCGTAAATGTTTTAGCCGGGTTAATGGAAATTGGCATTCTTTACGCTGCGAGTTCGGGGGAAGAAAGGAAAGAGCTATGATGAAGACATTGGAAGTCATCGGCGAAGCAGTTCGCAACCCCAAATATTCATTCCGCAAAGCGGAGCATCAGCCCAAAAAGGAGCGGAAACACCGCTACGAACGGCGAAAAATCAAGGAATACATTCATCTTGGCGACTGGCTGGGTGAGGAATTGGCCTGAGGCCGATTTTAAACAGCCTGTTCAGAAAGAGCCAGTTAACTCCAGTCGGAGTTGACGGAAGAGGAAAAATCACCGCTGGCAGGCCGGGCAGATTCCAAAGAATTCCAGTTTGTGCGTCACAGCTTTGAAGCCATTCCGGGTGGCGATACGTGATTCAATTTCGCGAAGGAAACACTCGTCAATTTCCACCACTCCCGCGCAACGCGTGCAAACCAGGTGATGGTGATGCCCATCATCGCCCTCGCCGACCAGTTCAAACCGCGCCGCGCCATCACCGAAATCAAACCGTTTGACCATCTCCATTTCCTCGAGCAGGTGCATGGCGCGATAAATCGTGGCCAGATCACAACGGCCCCGGGGCATGACGGCGAAAATTTCCCGATTGGTCATCGGATGGGGGTGCCGCCGCAGAATTTCCAGAATGGCCTGGCGGGGGCCAGTAATCTTTCGTGATTGCCCGCGCAGGCGGCCGGTTAGAACCGACAGCTCCTGCCGTTTATGTTTGTGGGCATGAGCACGGGGTTTCATTGCCGTTCAAAATTCCACGGATGAGCTCGAAATGCAAGGAGGCGCTGAATGAAACGTGATGCGTGAAACGTGAAATCAGCAGCAAAACGGCTCACGTTTTACGTTTCACGTTCTACTTCATCAGCAACATCTGACGCGCGCGCTTGATGGCGTTGGTCAGGCGGCGCTGGTAATGCGCCGGCAGGCCGGTGTATTTGCGGGGCAGAATGCGGCCCTGGTCGGTCACGAATTGCCGGAGCAAATTGGTGTTCTTGAAATCAAGGGCATCGGCGGTGAAGTCAATTTTCGGTTTCGGACGCACCGTGCGGGATTCCATTGTACGGCGCGACCCGCGGCGATCCGATTTTTCGGTATTGGTTCGGCGGGGCATGATTATTTGATTTCGCGGTGCAGCGTGTGGCGGCGCAACGCCGGGTTGTATTTTCTAATTTCCAGTTTCTCCGTCTGCAACTTCTTGTTGCGGGTGGTGGTGTAGCGCGACGGTGATTTGCCTTGCTTCCGCGCTTCGGTGCATTCGATGGTAATGATTTCGCGCGGCATAAATTATTCCTTTTCCTTGGCCTTCTCCTCGATCTCTTCCTCCTCGCCGTCCACTTCCGCCACCCCGGCGCTGTCAATCGTGCCCAACTGGCCGAGCCGGCGCGAACGCAACGCGCCTTCGCGTTCCAACTGCGCCTGGGCCTCGACCGTGAAGCGCGTCCACGGAATCGCTTCCAGGCGCGCCTTGGGAATCGTCTTTCCGGTCAACTCGCAGATGCCGTAGGTCCTCTTCTCAATGCGCTTGAGGGCCTCCTCAATTTCATAAACAGCGTCCTGATCCGACGACAGCAGGCTCAGGGCAAAATCACGGTCGAAATTGTCCGTGCCGGAATCCGCCATGTGCAGGCTGTAACCCGGCATTTCCTGGGCGGACTCCTTGGCCAGCCCGTTCATCTGGTGGCGCAACTGGTCGCGCAATTCCAGCAGCCGGTTGTAATACTTCTGCCATTCAGGCTTGATCCGTTTCGGCGCGGCGACCGTCCTGGTTTTCGACACCGTATGGCCGAGGATGGCTGCCGCCGTCGGCGAAATTGTCGTATTGCCGCGTGGCGTTCCCGTGTTGTTTTCTTTCTTCTTCGTTGTCACAGTTAAAATTGATTTTCCGGCTTTCAAAGCAACTTCCGGTCCATTAAAGGCGCGGGAATCTAACAGAGGAAGATAAATATGCCATAAAAATCTTCAAGAATTTTCGGCGGTTATGGAAATCAGCCTTTCTCTATGCACGCGTAGGCGTTGTGATTGTGGATGCTCTCGAAGTTTTCCGCCTCCACCTTGTACCATTTCACCTGCGGATGCGCGTTGAGCTTCACCGCCACATTGCGCACCAGATCCTCCACAAATACCGGGTTTTCATAGGCGCGCTCCGTTACCGCCTTTTCGTCCTCGCGTTTGAGCAGCGCGTAAAGCTCCGAACTCGCCGACGCCTCAATCATCGCCACCACCTCTTCAATCCAGACCGGCTTGAGGAACCGCAACGCCACCGTCACCAGCCCGCGCTGGTTGTGCGCGCCGTATTTCGCAATCGCCTTCGAGCAAGGGCACAACGTCGTCACGTGCGCCTTCACCGTCAGGACGAAATCAATCCCGCCGTTGACGGCCGCCGCGTCAAAGCGCGCGACGTAATCCATCAGGCTTTCCCCATGTGACACCGGCGATCGCTTGGACATGAAATAGGGGAACTCGATTTCAATGTGCGACGTCGAGGCATTCAGCTGCTTCTGCAAGGAGCTGAGGATGTCCGGGATGTTCTCCACGTGGATGACGTTGCCGTGCGCGTTGAGCACCTCGATGAACCGGCTCATGTGCGTGCCTTTGAATTCCTTCGGCAAATCCACAAACATGCCAATGGTGGCCACCGTGTTTTGCACGCTGTGCGCCTTGTCGCGCACCTGGATGGGAAAGCGCAAATTACGGACCCCGACCTTGTCAATGCGCAACTCGCGGTAGTCGCGCCGGCTCTGCATGTCGTGCAACTGGTCCGCCGCCGCAACTTTGCGCGCGACGCGGGTGGCGCCGCCGTTTCGGCTGATCTTGAGCATGGGAAGAAACTAGCAGCTTTGGGCAAATTGGCAAAAGGGTTCTTTCATAAAACCAATCCGGCTGGTGCTGCGCCCGACGCGGATTTAAGCTGGCCCGGTTGGTCCCGGAAAATTGTGCTGAACCATGCGAATCCGCCAAGCCACCCTCCCGGATGCGCGTCGAATTGCACAAATCCACGTGGCCAGCTGGCAGGCGGCCTATCGCGGTCAAATGCCGGACGCGGTCTTGGACAAACTGGACGTGGAGAAACGCGCCGCTTTTTGGCACACGCATTTGACCCGCCTTCCGCCCGTAACCTTTGTCGCGGAATTCAAGCAGGAAATCGTCGGGTTCTGTGATTTGATTCCGTCACGTGACAAAGATTCGAATTCTCACATCACCGCAGAAATCGCAGCCATTTACGTTCATCCGGACTATTGGCGGCGGGGTGCGGGCCGGGCGCTTTGTCTCCACGCATTGCTAGCGGCCCGGCATCAGCATTTTACAGCGGTCACGCTTTGGGTTTTGGCAGCGAATGTCGCCACGCAACATTTTTACCTGACCATGGGTTTCCAGGTGGACGGTGCAGCCAAATCCGAATCTTTCGGCGACCTTAAATTGCAGGAAGTCCGCTTCCGGATCCGGTTGTAAACCTTTTCGCGGCCGGTGGTCAGCAGCTTTTCTTAATACGCTGGACAAGCGGCAGCGAAAATTTAATTTCCCGTCATGGCCATTATCCGGCTCATCCTGTTCCTGCTCGCGGTGTCGTGTTCCCCGGCCCTCGCCGCGGACAGTTTCCGGGTCGCCACCTATAACGTGGAAAATTATCTGGACCAGCCGACGGAATCGCGCCCACAACCCAAATCCGCCGCCGCCCGGGCCAGGGTGCGTGAATGCATCCGCGCGCTGAATCCCGACGTGCTCGCGCTGGAGGAAATGGGACAACTGAGCGCGCTCATGGAGTTGCGCAGCTCGCTGAAAGCCGAAGGCCTGGACTTTCCCTATTGGGAATTGGTCAGCGGCGAGGACACGAACGTCCACGTGGCCGTATTGAGCAAATTACCCATCGTCGCGCGCCGGCCGCACACAAACGAAGTGTTCCTGCTCGACGGCCGCCGGTTTCGCGTCAGCCGCGGTTTTGCCGAACTCGACATCCGCGCTGCGCCCGACTTCACCTTCACGCTCGTCGCTGCGCATTTGAAATCGCGCCGGCCTGTGCCCGAAGCCGACGAAGCCGACCAACGCCTGCAAGAAGCGAAAATCCTGCGGCACATTGTGGACAAAGATTTTGCCGCCCACCCGAATGCAAAACTGATCGTGCTCGGCGATTTCAACGACACTAAAGATTCCGATTCAACGAAGGAAATTGTCGGCAGCGGAAGGTTCAGGCTGGTGGATACGCGTCCCGCTGAGCGCAATGGCGACAATGCGCCCGCGAAAAATGCCTGGTTCGAACCGCGCGACATCACTTGGACACATTATTACGGCAAGGAAGACACCTACAGCCGCATTGATTACATTCTGCTCAGTCCCGCCATGGCGCGGGCGTGGGAGAAGAACAACACATACGTGTTGACGCAGCCGAATTGGGGCATCGCCTCCGACCACCGGCCCATTGTCGCGACGTTTAAGGTGGAAAATAACTGAAACTCTACGACCCAACCTTTTCAGCGCTTGACAACATTTCCACTCAGTCATCGGTGTAGAATCACAAGGCAAATACAAATCCGGCCCGCCAGGGGCAGTCCAGCCCAGCATTTCATTTTTAAAATCCTGAAAGGATTGCGTTCATCCAGCCCGGCGTTGCCGCTGCGTGTCAACGCCGGGCTGGAGGATTGAATCCCCTCTGGGTTCTTCCGCAACACCAGGCTGGATGATTTCCATCCCGTTGGGATGGTTCGGAATCAATGCCTGCCGTCCCGCCGATTACGCCTTCGCTACCAACTGCCGCAATACAAAAGGCAAAATGCCGCCGTGCTGGTAGTAGTCAATCTCGATGGGCGTATCAATCCGGCATCGGACCGGCACGTTCTCCACTTTGCCGTCCTTGCGCGTGATGCGCAGCGTCAGGTCCTGCTGTGGCTTCAGGTCCGCACCTAGACCGACGACGTCATAGGTCTCCGTGCCGTCGAGCTTCAACGTCAGCGCGTTCGTGCCTTCCTTGAATTGCAGTGGCAGCACGCCCATCCCAACGAGATTGCTGCGGTGAATCCGCTCGAAGCTCTGCGCCACAACGGCCTTCACGCCGAGCAGATTCGTTCCTTTCGCCGCCCAATCACGCGAACTGCCGGTGCCATATTCCTGTCCGGCAATCGCCACCAGCGGGGTACCGGCTTGCTGATATTTGATGGAAGCGTCGTAAATGCTCATCTGTTCGCCGCTCGGCTGGAATTTGGTCACGCCGCCTTCAACGCCCGGCACCATCAGGTTCTTGATGCGGACGTTGGCGAACGTGCCGCGAGTCATCACGCGGTCGTTGCCGCGACGCGAGCCGTAGCTGTTGAAGTCCGCGGGCTCGACGCCGTGCTCCATCAGGTATTTGCCGGCCGGCGACGTCTTCTTGATGGAACCGGCGGGCGAAATATGATCGGTGGTCACACTGTCGCCGAAGATGGCCAGCGGGCGCGCTCCTTTGATTTCGCGGATTTCGCCGGGTTGCATTGAAAAATTTTTAAAGAACGGCGGTTCCTGGATGTAGGTGGATTGGGCATCCCATTCATAAACGTTGCCGGAGCTGGATGGGATTTCGTTCCACTTGGGATTTTGCGCCGCGAAATCCTTGTACAGCTTGCGGAAAATGTCAGGCTGCAGCGCGGTCTGCATCAGGTCGCGGATTTCGCCCAACGACGGCCAGATGTCCTTCAACCAAACCGGCCGGCCATCCTTGCCGGTGCCCAACGGATCGTGCGCGAGGTCAATGTCCACGCGCCCGGCGAGCGCGAAGGCGACGACGAGCGGCGGCGACATGAGGAAGTTCGCCTTGATGTTCTGGTGAATGCGCGCCTCGAAGTTGCGGTTGCCGGACAACACCGCCGCGGCCACCACATTGTTTTTAACAATGGCTTCCTCCACCGCCGCCGCGAGCGGACCGGAATTGCCGATGCACGTCGTGCAACCGTAACCTACGAGATTGAAACCGAGCCGGTCGAGATACGGCTGCAAGCCGGTCCTGCTCAAATAATCACTGACGACGCGCGAACCGGGCGCGAGCGAGGCCTTGACGACCGGGTCCACGGTCAGGCCGCGTTCCACCGCCTTCTTGGCGAGCAACCCGGCGGCCAGCATGACACTGGGGTTTGACGTGTTCGTGCAGCTCGTAATGGCTGCAATCAGGACCGAGCCATTGCGAATTTCACTTTTCAACGCCCGCCCCCGTCCCGCGACGTGATCGGGTGTCGGATGATTGTTCGCCATCTCAGTCTCCGTCTGCGGATTGGTATTTTGCGACCGCGCCTTTTGGGCTGAAACCGGTTCCTGGCTGCCGCCACCGTTGACGGATTGCCCGTTGCCGGAAACCAAAAATGTTTTGCCCAACTCCTCCGGCTTCATGCCAAAGCCGCTTTCCGTGATCGGCTTGCTGAAGGTGGTAATGAAACTTTCCTTCAGTTTCGGCAATTCAATGCGGTCCTGCGGGCGTTTCGGACCGGCCACGCTTGGCAGCACCGTGCCCAGGTCGAGTTCCAGTTCCTGAGAATAGGCGATGTCGCCTTTCTTCGGAATGCCCCAAAGCCCCTGCGCCTTGTAATAATTTTCGTAGGTGCGGCAATGTTCCTCGCTGCGGCCGGTCGCACGGAGATAATTCACACATTCCTCGTCAATGGGAAAGAAACCCATGGTCGCGCCATATTCGGGCGCCATGTTGCCAATCGTCGCGCGGTCCACGACTGGCAACGCGGCCGCGCCCGGTCCAAAAAACTCCACAAACTTGCCGACCACCTTCGCCTTGCGCAGCATCTGCGTCACGGTCAGCGCAAGGTCGGTGGCGGTGACGCCTTCGCGCAGTGCGCCGGTCAGATGCACGCCAACGACGTCGGGCGTGAGGAAATAGACCGGCTGACCCAGCATGCCGGCTTCGGCTTCGATACCGCCGACGCCCCAGCCGACAATGCCGAGCCCGTTGATCATGGTCGTGTGCGAATCGGTGCCGACGAGCGTGTCAGGGTAATACAGGAGCGCGGACGGCTCGTCCGCGTTGTTCGAACTCGCGGGCAAGCTGCCCGCGCTCCTGAGCACGCCCTTGGCCAGGTATTCCAGATTGACCTGATGGACGATGCCGATACCCGGCGGCACGACCTTGAACGTGTCAAACGCCTGCATGCCCCACTTCAGGAATTGATAGCGTTCGCGATTGCGTTGAAACTCGATCTCGAGGTTGCGGGCGAACGCGTCCGGCGAACCGTTCACGTCCACCTGCACCGAGTGGTCCACCACCAAATCCACCGGCACCAACGGTTCGATGATTTTGGGATTCTTGCCCAGACGCGCCACGGCGGAGCGCATGGCCGCCAAATCCACCAGCAACGGGACGCCGGTAAAATCCTGTAACACGATGCGCGCCACGATGAACGGGATTTCTTCCGTGCGTTCCGCGTTCGGCTGCCAGTTGGCCAGCGCGCGGACGTTGTGTTCGGTCACCTTTTTGCCATCGCAATTGCGCAGGACGGATTCGAGCACGAGCCGGATGGAAACCGGCAGGCGTGATACCGGGCCGATACCGGTCTTTTCGAGCGCCGGCAACGAGTAAAATTCCCCCGGTTGCCCGTTGCCGGGTTTAAACGTTTGCCGGGTGCCGAACAAAGGATGCTGCGTGCTCATGTAATTCCTTCAATTAACAACAAAAATGAAGGTTGCGCGCGGGCGTGTCAAGCGAAGCGCAGTCCGGGTAGTGTCCCAATTTGAAATCCGAATTACCGAAGTGGAGTGCGCGTTGTCTTAACTCGAGCCGATTCCGGTTCGGCAAACTAAATGATAATGATGGGTTAAACACTCTCCCTCAACCCTGCCTTCTCCCCAGGGAGAAGGAGAACCGTTTGTCACCTCCCGAAAATTCATGGATGGATTTGCTCCAAGGTCAATCGGTAAACTGAAAGTATGATTGTGGAAATCCTCTCCTGGGGGAGAGGACTCAGGTGAGGGCGGATGAAAGCATCCCTGCCCTGCCCATTGGCCTCATTTGTTTGGGTGTTCGGCGCCGTTCATCGGCGAAGGCTCCTGGCGCAGCAGGTCGGTAATCCGGCGCTCCAAACGCGGGAGATCGAGCGGTTTGGTGAAAAAGTCTTCGGCGTGCATGGCCACGGTGCGTTTGGTTATTTCGCCGGAAAGCGCGCTCATGAAAATGATGGGGATTTTTTTTGTGGACGGCTGGCGGCGCAGGATTTCGCAGACGGACAGACCGTCCAAATCGGGCAGCAGAATGTCGAGGAGGATGAGATTCGGTCTGAACTGCCGCGCCTGGGTGAGCGCCTGTACGCCGTCATTGGCCACGATCAGTTCATAGCCCAGCCCGGCGAGTCGGAACTGCACCAGCTCGACAAAATCCCGCTCGTCGTCCACGATCAAAATGCGAGGCACCACACTGGAAAGCTAAGCCGGTTTCGCGCCAAACACCATGACGGCGCGGTTAAAGCTGTGTCACGAAATGGAAACGGAACGCCGATCACCGCCTCGGCCTGACCGCGTGCCTCCCGCCCGGCTGAATCGGTGTTCGGCGCTCCGGCGCGGTGCAAACTTTGCCCAATGGAAACGGTATCCGGCTAAAAAACTTGTTCCGCCGGGGCCGTTTTGGTAGCCCTGCTTGCAGATGCCGACGAAACAAGGTTCCATCCATCTGTTCCGACTCTTCGGAATTGATGTGTATCTGCATTGGGCCTGGTTTTTTGCAGTCTGGTATTTCGTCTATGGAGCGAGGGGATCCACTTCCACCACCTGGAGCGTGTTGGAATGTCTGGCGCTGTTCGCCATCGTGCTGATTCATGAATTCGGCCATCAGCTCGCCTGTCGATCCGTCGGCGGGAAAACCCACGATATCATCCTTTGGCCACTCGGCGGTGTGGCTTATGTGTCGCCGCCCCTGCGACCCGGCGCGCAACTTTGGAGCATCGCCGCCGGACCGCTCGTCAATGTCGCGCTCTTTCCTGTTTTTACCGTTGTCGTGTTCCTGGCGCGGTCAGCGGGTTGGGAAGATACGATGCGTGACGCCTGGTTTTTTGTCCTGACGCTGTGGTACATTAACACCGGTTTGCTGCTGTTCAACATGCTGCCGATTTATCCGCTCGACGGCGGACAAATTCTGCGGTCGCTGCTCTGGTTTGTGTTTGGGCGGGCACGCAGCCTGATGATTGCGACCGTCATTGGCTTTATCGGCATTGCGGCGTTCATTCCGATTATCATCATGGCCAATCAGATGTGGTATTACCTTCTGGCCGGGTTTGCCGTGCTGAACTGCTGGGGCGGTCTGATGCAGGCGCGCGCTTTGGCGAAAGTGGCCAACGCGCCACGACGGGAAGGTTACGCCTGCCCCAACTGCAAAACCGCGCCGCCCCAGGGCGCGTTCTGGGTGTGCGGCAAATGCCGGAATCCGTTTGACATCTTTGCCACGCAGGGCCTGTGCCCGAATTGCAACGCTCAATACACCGCCACGTCCTGCCCCGAATGCGGAACGATGCGGCCATTCACTGAGTGGATGACGCCCACGGACGTTCCGCCGCATCTGTAAATTGGAGCTTTTTAAAATAATCTGTAGCAGCCGACGTCAGGAGGCTCTGAATGAGCGATATTGCCGATGATATTTGAGCCTCGTTACCTCGGCTGCTACGGTCAGGTTGTCTTGCGACAAATTTCTCGTCAGAGCCCACCCTGTGGAGGAACTGATTTTTCCGCGAAGGGCATTTCCTCATCGGAATGGATACGATTTCCAGCCGGGTCAACCAGCGTTACGGTAATCAAAACCAATACGTCCTTGTCCTCCTCATTCGGTTGGCCCTTGGCTGCTTTGGTTTTCACAAAATAATCCGGTTCGGTCCCGACTTCCTTTCCACCGTCATAAAAGCGTGTTTTCAGTGGTCCCAGAACAACTGTCTGGCCGTCCCATAATTTTATGTGTGCGCTGGTTTTGTGGATGCCAAAGCTGGGCAAAATGACCGGTATACCCGGCACATGGTCACCGAAATTGTTGATGTGTTCGGTGGGTTTGGTTGGCGGCTGGTCATAACCCAAGAATTCCGTTAACGACGGGATAACAGTCAGAAAGATAGTGTAGCCGTCGGACAAGGCATAAGGAACCACATCCAGAATCGGGCCGGTTTCAACTTTTGTACTCTGCGGAGTGATCGAACTGGATCGGGGGGTGTCGATATTTTCTTTAAAAACGAAATTGGTGATGACCGTTATGATTTGTGTTGCCCGCATTTCGGTCTGCCGCCCGCTGGAAGTCGTCACTTCCGGTTCAGCCAATTCTTCGATACCTGGTCGTGATTCCAACATTCTGATTGTCACCGCCGCATTTTCACGTGTCAGGATTCCAGCCAGTTCGTCCGGTTGGTTGGTAATGCCAATTATTTTTGCGAACCCAAACCCATTCAAAGTTCCTTTCGGCACTTCTAGAAATCGCGCCTTGATGTGGATTTGCGGCGCGACCAAATTGAGAGCCTGGATGGCTCGTTCAATCGTGTCCAAATGCTCCATGGTCGCGCGGACAAACAATAAACCCAGCCGGTCAGTGTAGAAAACCGACTCAGGTGGTTCCAAATCCACCCCGCATTTGCTGAAAAGACTTCTGGCCATCGTCGAAACACTATTGGTTTGCAGGCCGGTGATATTTCGTAAAGCGTCAGGGAATCCATGCGCGTCCACCTGGAATGTTCGTGAGAAAAGCTGCGGGGCTTCCATTTTCGGCGAAAAAACAATCCCTTCACCAGAAACCGAATATTGGATGGGTTTATTTGCAGTCATAACTATAACGTCTAACACATTTGCCAAGGTTAAGTTCGTTAGCGCTCGGCTGAAGGAAACAGTGACTGAATCCATGTCCACGCCCTTCGAACCGGCGCCCTCTGCCGGTAATCCGGTGTTCGGGTCTATCACTGGCTGACCTCCGTTGGAGCTATCCGCCGTAAAAAAATGAATCGCGGTCTTATCAGAAGCAAGTCGAGTGGTCAGTTGGTTTAGTTCCTGGATTACTTCGCTCAGCGGCCGGCGGTTGTAGGGCCCGAATTGGTCAAACCGAATGCGGTTAAGTTCGTCCAAAATGATTTTCCGAGCCGCCGAGGTTTGAATCATTCCCGTCCGGCGGTTCGCCTTGCCCGCCAGGACCAGATTCATGTAGTAATGCGCCGCCTGATTTTCCGGCTCCAGAGTCAGGGCAGACTTAAGCCGTGTTTCTGCTTCGTCAAATTTACCCATTTCATAAAGTAATTTAGCATCGCTTACCAATTCGTTTGCCGACGCCGCTTTGTCGGGAATGGTCACCCCTGCCCGCTCCTGAAAACGCATTGTGTTGGTGACCATTTGCACGCCGATAACCGCGACCAGGTTATTGCCGGCGTCGCCGCCATAATTTTTTACGCGAACCACAATGCCACCGTGATTCTCCGCCGAGGCTCGGGCCCGGAAATAATTGGTAAAGACGGCACTGGCCGGCGTGACACGGACGACCGTGCCTTGCAATGCCAGATCCACGAATCCGTCAGCCACATACGGTTTGCAATCGAATTCAACGTCGTTGGTTCCGTTGCCGACAAAAAATTCCGCCGTGATACCACTCGCGGTCTGGATGCGCGGACGCTGAATCAGTTGCAGACCGGACGATTCGAGATTGTCGAGAAGTTGCCTGAATTGTTCAGGCGTAGCCGACCACCAGTCATCGCCGTACACACGGTTGTGATAATACGTCAAGTCGGAGACAAAATTATTAAAGTCGGCGGACGGCAGCTGATAAATGCGCGCCTCAATCACTACAAGGCGTTTGCGGAGGGGATTGTCGCTCAACGGCAATGCGCCATGGCCGTCGGAACGATTCAATTGCTCGATGACTTGCCGAAAAATCTCCAGCTGGTCCGGGGTGTTTCGCGTCATGATTTCCCCGGTCCGGGTGTTGAACGCGATTCCATGCGGCGGATTACAGTCCACGCCTTCGGTCCGCAACAGCTCCAGCAGAACATCCGTGTAATCATTCGTCGCTGATAGCAGGGAGTTCGAGGCTTGAGCTTTGACATTTTTAACGAAAATTTCCGGATTCACTTTGAGCGTGAGCGATTGTTGTTCAACCGCTGCCGCATCAGTTGGATTTAATTTTTCCGCCGGATTCGGCGCTTCGCCCATCGGAAGAGCCACGGCGCTGAAAACCAAAATTCCACAAAGCGAGAGAAACGTCAGTCCAGCTTTGCGTAGTGGACGAAAATCCACCAGCCGTTCGATGCGATGCCGCACAGCGCTCCGGGGTTCCATGATACCCACCAGTCCCAGGCTCAGTTGCGGCCGGGCGGACGCCAGCTTCGCCACCTCCAGCAACGTCGGCGCGTAGCTTTCCGCCTCGTCGCGCAACGCCAGCATCACCGCATCGTCCACCGCTTCCTCGCGCACGCGGCGGATGCGCGCGTTGGCCAACCACAGCAGCGGATGCCACCAGTAAACCATTTGTAACAATGCCTGCGCGCAGTTTACCCAGACATCCTTGCGTCGAAGATGAAACGCTTCGTGCAACAACACCGAGCGCAACTGTCCGGGAGCGAGTTGCTCCGCCAGCACTCGCGGCAAAAGAATGACCGGACGGAACAATCCGCAAACTGCCGGCGACAGCCGGCCGTCCACAAGTTTCAAGCGCAAGGGCGAGTGCAAACCGGCCTGATGCCGGATTTCATCCAATCTTCCGGCAAATTCTTCCGATTCTATCGCGGCGTCAACCTGGCGTGAAATCCGCCGCCAGCGGAATGCCAACCACAGCAGCAAACCGGCACCCACCAATCCGCACCCCAGCAGGGTCCAAGCGGCGTTATTCAGTTTCGGCTGCGGCGGCACCAGCGCCGGAAGGGTTGGTGGCAGAGGATTGATGGGCGCAGTTGTATCGTAAGTAACAGTGTATTTCGTGGCTGGCAGCGCATGGACGGTGGCTTTGGCGGGAAAGAGCCACCATGCCGCCCCGGTCGGCAATGCCAGGGTCGGTGGCAGGCAAAGTTTCACCAGCACGACCAGCCAAAGCGCATAACGGATGGACGCCCGGATCTTTCGGGCCGACAAAAGATCCAGCGCGAAGACGAAGGCGATGAGCAGACTGGATTGCCAGAGCATGGGCCAGGCGAAGCTCAAAAAGTTTCCGCCCCATTGATTCAAGGTTTCGATGAAAGAATTCATGCGAGCCTCCTGCAGGTTGGTTATTTTTTTGCCGACTTTTTCTTCGCTCGGATGAGTAATTCCAATTTCGCCAGTTCGTCCGCGTCCAAATCTTTGCAGTCCAGAAGGCATTGCACCATCGGGGTGAGCGCGCCGTTGAAGGCGTGTTTCAACGCATAAAATAACTCGCCGCGTTGGGCCTGCGCGCGGGTAACGGCGGAATGATAAACGGTTAACTTGCCTTCCTTGCGCGCCTTGAGCACGCCCTTGGCCACCATCCGATCCATCAACGTGCGGACGGTCGAATACGTCCAGCTGGTCGGCTGGAACAGTTTTTCCTGGATGGCCGGCGCGGTGCAGGGCTCGTTTTCCCAAACGGCCTTGATGATGGACCATTCGGACTCGGTCAATTCCACGGTTGGCTTGGACATGCGGCGATATTCTCTACAATGGTAGAGGATGTCAAGCAGATTCTTTACAAATGTAGATTAGGAGCCAGAAAAAAAAGGGACGGCGACACGCCGTCCCTCCCGAAAATCATTTCAACTTCGCCAGCGTTGCCTTGACGGCCTCAAAATTCGGCAAATCCTTGGGGGTCGGTGTCTGTTCGCTGTATTGCACGACGCCATTCTTATCAATCACGAACGCCGCGCGCGCCGCCGTGTCGCCAATCCCGGCCAGCATCGGGAACACCACGTTGTAAGCCTTGATGGTCGTCTTGTTCAAATCGCTGGCCAGCGTAATGCCGATTTTTTCCTTTTGCGCCCACGCCTCCTGCGCGAACGGCGTGTCCACGCTGATTCCGATGACATCGGCGTTGAGGCCGGAATAAGCGCCGAGTCCGCCGCTGATATCGCACAGTTCCTTGGTGCAGACACTGGTGAATGCCGCCGGGAAAAACAGCAGCACGGTGTTTTTCTTGCCGAGATTGTTGCTGAGTTTCACGTCCACGAGACCGGACGCCTGTTTGGATTTCAAGGTGAAATCGGGAGCCTTGGTGCCGACAGATATTGCCATAATCGTTTTTGGTTTTGAGTTTAACTTTCTCTTGTTGCCGCAAGTTTGAAAACCTGTCCACGGTTTGTCAATCAGTTTAACCACGGAGAAATTACTTCGACAATACAAGGCCGTGGAAATATAACGGCCAAATGTGGCCCATAAAAAGTCTGAAGGAAAATCTTATCGACCGGGTGATGATTGGCGCCATCGCATTGTTCGCAACAGCCCAGTGCACCCCTGGTCAGGACACAAACAAAGTCATACCGATACTCCAAATGGAAGGTGTGCCCATCACGACAGCTATCGAAAACCTCACAAGGCTGTCTGGACAGAATTACATACTCGATCCACGCTTATTTGGACCAACTCCCGATGGACCCTACCATAATCGAGATGGGGAAATTATTTCAGAACCTTTGCTGACCTTCAAATGGGAACACCTGACGGCCAAACAGGCGCTCGCACGACTGCTCAGGGAAAACGATCTTTATGCCATTGAAATGGAGAATACGCCGATCGTTCAAATAAGCCACATCAAGCAAGACGCAGGAATCGTGGATGCCACGCTATTGGGCAAAGACACCAATGCAGTCGTTCCAGTGATTAAAATGCAATCCGTTTCCATCGGTACAGCTCTTAGACGACTGGCCGGATCGGCCGGTATAAAAGTTGTCATAGACCCAAAATTATTGCAGTTCTCAGATGCCGAAGACGTCTCTTCCACAATAATTTCTCTTCATTGGGAAAGTGTGACCGCAAGGCAGGCCATGGTCGCCCTGTGTGAAAATTTCGGTCTTGATATTGTCAACGACTCCACCACCGGCAACATCCGGATTGAACAGAAAAAATAACCGGCCGGTTGACGCACCAACGCCGGCAGTTGGCAAAACATTTACATTGCGGCCAACCCGTCCTCCGCACGTCAAACGGGGATTTTGACAAAACGATCCGGGCCACAGCCGCCAAGGAGGTGGGACAGGAGGTGTCCGCTGAACAAACGGCTGTGCGCCCGGATCAAAAACGTTCGTCTTCCACAAAAACGCCCGCCCGCTCCCAGTCCATGGGACTGTCCTCACGGGTCGGTTGCGCCCCCAGATGAAATCCCGTCTCATCTTCAAAACCGACGGGGATTCGCCGACTGATGGCGAAACCGATTTTCCCGACGACCTGACGCAACCAGTTCTCCAGGTTTTTCTCGGCGAACCCCGGCTCCGTGAACCCGCGATCCAGTCGTGCCGTGGCACCGGCTGAAAGCCGGTCTCGCAGAATCTCACTGCTTGTCATCATGCTGCAACTGTGGCACATACCCGGAATGCGCCGCTAACCGGATTTTGGCAGGCAATCAACAATAATTGTCAGAATTGGGCCGGTAAGTCGTTGAGCCGCGATGGGTGAGTTTTTACAAGGCCGCGAGCACTTCCGTCGGATGCTCGTCCGGCTTGACCTGCGGCCAGATTTTTTTAATGCGGCCGTCGGGCCCGATCAGAAACGTCACGCGATGGGTCCCCAGGTATTTCCGGCCCATGAAGCTTTTCTCACCCCAAACGCCGTAAGCGGTGACGATCCGTTTGTCCTCGTCCGCCACCAAGGTGAATGGCAGCTTGAATTTGTCCACGAACTTGTCGTGCGACTTTACCGGATCGGTGCTGACGCCGAGCAAGACCGCACCGCGCTTTTTGAAATCGGCGAAATGGTCGCGGAAGCCGCACGCCTCCTTTGTGCATCCAGGCGTATCGTCCTTGGGATAAAAATAGAGAATGACATTTTTGCCCTTGAAATCGGCGAGCGAAACTTTTCCACCGCCATTGGTGGCCGCCGAAAAATCGGGCGCGGCATCCCCTTCCTTGAGCTTCAGTTGAATTCCTTTGGCCATAATTTGAACCGCAGATTACGCAGATTTCACGGATTGGAAATTGAATTATTCAAATCTGCGTAATCCGCGGTTTACTGAGTTGCCGAACTGGTTGGGTGCGAGCCAAGTTGTCTGACACCGTCCCAGACGTAAAGCAGGCCCGAGACGCCGGTGAACACCGCGGCGCCAATGGTCCAGGCCATGAACCAGCGCACATTCAAATCGCGGTCCCAATCCAGTAAAATCCAAATCACGACCGCCATCTGAAAGACCGTGGCCACCTTGCCGAGGATACGCGGGCGTACCGTAACTCTGCCGACCGTGAGCCGGATGACCGCTATGCCGATGAGCAGAAGGACATCGCGTCCGAGAACGGTGCCGGTGAGCCAAAGCGGGATCTGGCCCAGATGCGGGCTGCGGTTGAAGCTCAAGGTAACGATGGCCGACACCAGCAGCAGCTTGTCCGCCAATGGATCGAGGATCGCGCCCAGTTCACTCTTCTGGTTGTAGCGCCGGGCGATGTAGCCGTCCACGGCGTCCAGAATCGCCGTGACCGCGAACGAAAGGAGCGCCAGCAGCCGGTGGATTTCGTTGCCGGTCTGGAGATAATAAATCAGTTCGACGACGAAAAACGGAATCAGCAGGATGCGCAGAATCGTGATTTTATTGGCGGTCGTCATGGCTGAGCTGATGCGACTTTGACACGAATTTCCCAAATTTGCACGGATCGAGTTTCACGCTGAAATCTATTGTTGCACCCGGAAGAAAGTGCGTGGGCCGGACCTGGGCGTTGTGAAAAGGATTAGCCCGCCATTGGTGCTGAGGGTGGCGCCGGCGGGAGACCACGTCGTCAGATTGGTTGAACTCAACAGTCGGGACTGCGCGGTGGCATTGGAAACGGACAGGACCAGATTCTGATTCGTGGCAACCATGCCGGTGATGACCGGTGCGGCGAACGCTGAAAGCGAGTTGGTAGCCACGATCTGGCCGGTCAGATTCAATACACCATTGTTGGTCCCCAGCAGGGTTGCGCTGATCTGGATCACCAGTTGCACCACCCCGCCATTGGTGCTGATAAATGAGCCGGTGGCAACCGAGTTGGTGGCGTTGCCCGACATAGGATCGGAACCGCTCTGCAATCCGATATTATAGTAGTCGAACACCGGGTTTGAATTGGTTACCACTGAAATAATCAACTGGCTGGAGTCAAAATTCGTCTGGGTCAACGTCAGCACGGGGCTGGTCATGTCCAGAACCAGATTGCGCGTCGCGGCATAGCCCGTGCCGGATAACGGGATGACCACCTGCATTCCGTAATCCGCCGGCGCACTGCCGGCGGCTCCGCCCGCGGCGGGCCGCCAAACGCCGTTGGGCATGGCGGTCAGGGCACTCAAACCCGTGAACTGGATGGTCGAGTCGGAAACCGCGGCATTGAGGTTTCCCAGGTAGGCAGCCGTCAAACTTCCTGCGACCTGGGCGGTAAAAGTGTATCCGGCGATTTTGCCCGAAATCGTGATCTGGGTTTGATTGGAATCAATGATAAAAACCGACGCCCTGGTCTGGCCCACGCCAGCCAGAAAGATTGCGCAAAGTGAAAGAACACTTCTCCTTAAAAGCAAAACATATCGCCACCGCATACTCCGGCCGCAGTTTTGATTAAAATTGAGATTAGTAAACAATAAAGTTCTGAGGCTGGCCAACCCGGCGGCCCGGGCACGGCAGCCGTCTGCCTGTCTCAGAAGGTGGTCGAATGAAGGCGTTGCGCTCACGGCGGTACATTGCTAATTTCATTCGCGCAGCATGGAAGCCATGGCGAACAAGTTTTCAAATTCATGAGCAAAATAAATTCACCTCTCGTTGGAATTTTAATGGGCAGCGATTCCGACTGGCCGACGATGAAGGCCGCGGCCGAGGCGCTGACCGAATTCGGCATCGCCAGTGAAGCCAAGGTCATCTCCGCGCACCGGACGCCCAAGGACTTGGAGCAATATGCCGGCAGCGCGGGCGAACGCGGCCTGCGCGTCATCATCGCCGGCGCGGGTGGCGCGGCGCATCTGCCGGGCGTCACGGCGGCGTTCACCATCCTGCCCGTCATCGGCGTGCCGATTGAAAGTAAATCGCTGAAAGGTCTCGACTCGTTGCTGTCAATTGTTCAAATGCCGCCGGGCGTGCCGGTAGCCACGGTCGGCATTGGTGCGGCGCGCAACGCCGGACTGCTGGCGGTGCAAATCCTGGCCGTCGGCGACGAGCGGCTGCAAAAGACGCTGGCCGGTTTCAAGCAGAAGCTCGCCGAGGAATCACGCGCGAAAAATAAAAATCTCGCGAAATAGATAGCCGCGGACATCCAAATTCAATTGCAGGGCACGACGTAAGGAGTGCTTGCGCCGACGACTCGTTACCTGGTCGCCTACAAATCAGGACAGTACCTTCGAGCGACTCTTTTGGACATTCATTCCGATCTTTGTTAGCTTTCGCGCGATTTATGAGTCTGGAAAACAAAGACAAAGAAACTGCCGCGCCCGCGCCGTCCGATTTCATCCGCGACGTCGTCGAAAAACACGTCACCGAGAAGAAATACCCGCAGATTCACACCCGCTTTCCGCCGGAGCCGAACGGTTATCTCCACATCGGCCACGCCAAGAGCATCTGCCTGAACTTCGGCATCGCCCGCGAGTTCGGCGGCGTCTGCAACCTCCGCATGGACGACACTAATCCGACCAAGGAAGATGTCGAATACGTGGACTCCATCACCGAAGACGTCAACTGGCTCATCGCCGGCTGGGCCGACCAGAATCTCGGCCTGAAGCCGAAAGGCAAAACGCCCGACACCAGCACCAGCAACGGCAAACCGGATTTTCATCTTGCGCCCTCGACTCTCGACCTTCGACCCTCGACCAGCGCTGAGCCATTCTACGCTTCCGATTACTTCGACCAGATTTACGCATACGCCGTGGCGCTTGTTAAAAAAGGGCTTGCATACGTTGACGACCTGACGCCGGAGGAAACCGACGAATACCGCCGTCAGGCCAAGGAAAGCCCGTATCGCAACCGCAGCGTCGAGGAGAATCTGGATTTGTTCACCCGGATGAAGAACGGCGAGTTTCCCGACGGCAAGCGGTCGCTTCGCGCCAAGATTGACGTGACCTCGCCGAACGTCTGGATGCGCGATCCCCTGCTCTACCGCATCCGCCACGCCGAGCATCATCATACCGGCGGCAAATGGTGTATCTATCCGATGTACGACTTCGCCCATTGTTTGAGCGATTACATCGAAGGCATCACGCACAGCATTTGCACGCTGGAGTTTGAGGTGCACCGCCCGCTGTACGATTGGATTCTGGAAAACCTCGACCTGCCGCGTCCGTTGCCGCATCAGTACGAATTCGCCAAGCTGATTCCCAGTCACACCATCGTTTCCAAGCGCAAGCTGATCCAACTCGTGAACGAAAAACTCGTGAGCGGCTGGGATGACCCGCGCATGCCAACGATTTCAGGAATCCGGCGGCGCGGCGTCACGGCGGAAGCGGTGCGCGCTTTCGTCATCGGAGTCGGCGTCACGAAATTCATCAGCCTCACCGACATGGCGGTATTTGATCACGTCATTCGTGAAGATTTGAACAAACGCGCCCTCCGCAAGCTCGCCGTGTTGCGCCCCATCAAAGTTGTCATCACGAATTATCCCGAAGCCAAAACCGAGGAACTGGACGCCATCAACAATCCCGAAGACCCGGACGTCGGGACGCGCAAGGTTCCGTTCAGTCGCGAACTGTACATCGAGCAGGACGATTTCAAGGAAGTGCCGCCGCCGAAATTCTTTCGCCTGAAACCCGGCGGCGAAGTCCGGTTGAAATACGCCTACATCATCAAATGCGACAAAGTGGTGAAGGATGACGGCGGCAGGATTGTAGAATTGCGTTGCACCGCCGACCTCGACAGCAAGAGCGGCGGAGCCACTAGCACGCGCAAAGTTAAAGGGACAATTCATTGGGTCAGTGCTGCGCACGCGATTGATGCCGAAGTGCGGCTTTACGACCGGTTGTTCACGGAAGCCGAGCCGGAGAAGGATGGACGCGATTTCAAATCTGTGCTCAACCCGCACAGCCTCGAAGTGGTAACCGCCAAATGCGAGCCGAGTTTGAAGGGAGCGAAACCCGAACTCCGTTATCAATTCGAGCGCCTCGCCTATTTCACACTCGATAAAGACAGTGCCCCCGGCAAACTCGTGCTGAATCGGACCATTACCTTGAAAGACACCTGGGCGAAGGAAGCGCAGAAAAGTTAGGCTGGACTCGTACCACTCGTCGGCTAGGATTGCCCAATCTCCTCACAGAAAGGCGACTTATGGCAAAATGTGGCTATTGTGGCTCAACAATCGTCATTGGTGGTGTCCGCGCTGGCAACCAACGTTTCTGCAACAATAAATGCGCCCAAAATGCTTACGTCCTGAGCGTCACCAAAAATGTTCCCAACGATATTTTGGAACGCAAAGTCGAAGAAATCTGGCGCGGCAACTGCCCCAAGTGCCGGGGACTTGGCCCGATTGATGTCCACAAAATTCATGAGGTCTGGTCGGCACTAGTTCTGACGCGATGGACGACCAAGGCGCAGGTCAGTTGCCATTCCTGCGCCGCCAAACGACAGCTCGGCGGCATCGCTTTTTCATTTTTCTTCGGCTGGTGGGGCTTTCCGTGGGGCCTTGTTCTCACGCCGGTTCAAATCACCCGAAACATCATCGGCATGAGCCGTGGGCCGGACTCCGCGCGTCCATCGGAAAACCTGCGGAAAATGGTTCTGGTTAACATCGGCGCGCAAATGATTGCCAGCCAAAAGGCCGCTGCTAATCAGCCTACTCCGACAAAGTGAAGACGATTACACTCAAAGACACTTGGGCGAAGGAATGCCCGATGTCCAAGGTGTCATCGTTGACCTTATTGATTGCAGCGGGAGTTTGCTTCATTTTCATGCTGACTGCCTGCCACAAGACAACAGCCGTCAAAACGATCGCGATTGCGTACCCTGTAGTTTCGACCAATGCACTCGTGCAGCAGCGGTTTGAGTGGAATTACAAAACGCTGGTGGAACCGTATGAAAAAGCAGGCCACACCAGCCCAAAATGGGATGAGCCAGCCAAGCACGCCCTGACTGAATTTGCCCGCAGTCGTTCCCAATGCGTCGAATCGAACGAAGCCTGGGGGCTGATTATTTCCACCAATTGCTCCGCCGCCATGGATGCGGGATGCGATGACCCGATGATTCACTATTTATACATCCGGTTTTCCATGAGCCAGACCAACAGTACACAGGCGTTTGCCGACGCCTTTTGCACGACTGCACTGGAGATGGAGAAAAGTTCCTATCCAAACATCCGGAAATTCTATGCCTGGCAGCGGGCGGGAATTCAGGCTACCTACACGTATGGTTATGGCACGAATATTCCGCCGGAAGTTCGCCGGCTGGGAATCTGGGCCCTGGCCGCAACTAATCTCGTGGTTGCGCTCTCAGACAGAACCATGCCGCCGGAGGAAGCTTACGATGCCTGCCACGAAATTCTGGAAGTATGGAAAGGGAGCAAAGACGGATATTCTTCCTTGTATCACTCCCTGGAGAAACAGTTTCCTGACAATTGGACAAATGCGCCCAGCATCCTGTTATTAAAAGGCGAGGCGTACATTCAAATGGCCTGGCACGCGAGGGGCAGCGGCTACGCCAACACTGTCACCGAGGAAGGTTGGAAATTATTCTCCGAACGACTGGTGATTGCCGAGAATGCACTAACCAATGCCTGGAATCTTAATCCCAAGGATGAGCGAATTCCTCTACAGATGCTTTCGGTTGAGTTGGGACAAGGTGAGGGCAGGGATCGAATGGAACTTTGGTTTAATCGCGCCATGGCAATCAACCCGAACGATTACGATATCTGCCGGGCCAAGCTCTATTACCTGGAACCAAAATGGTATGGCTCGGAGGACGATTTGCTGGCCTTCGGCTGGGAATGCGTCCAATCAAAGGTCTGGGGCGGGAAGGTGCCGCTGATTCTGCTGGATGCGCATGAAGACATCTGCCGTTATCTTGACGATTCGGAAAAAACCAACTATTGGAAACGACCTGACGTCTGGCTCGACATCCAGTCGGCGTTTGACCGCTTCTTTGTCCTCAATCCCGACGCCACCAGTTGGTATCACAACTACGCCTGGTATGCGTATCGTTGTGAACGGTGGAAAGAACTCAATGAGTTGATCCCCAGACTCGGACCGGTCAATTACAGCTATTTCGGCGGCAAAGCAGCCTTTGATAAAATGGTGAGTCTGGCCAAGGAACACGCTCATGACATCCAATCCGAAACACTTACCCCGCCCATGGAACTCAAACGTTTGCTTGCGAAAATTCACGGCGGGGTGAATGAAGGCAAAACGAACGAGGCTGATTTCATCGATGAATTCAAGGCGTTCGACACCTTGCTGGCCGAACACAAGGGCGAAAAAACGGATGCCGGGGCACAAGTCCTACTTACCGAGGCCATGTTATACCTGCAATTGTTTGCTAACACCGACAAAGGTGTCGAACTCATCAAGCAACTCAAAACCGATTTTCCCGACACCAAGCCAGCCCGGGTTGCCGATCAGGTTCTGGCTGCAATTCAAAAACAGAATGATGCAAAGAAAATCAACGACGCGCTGGCCATCGGCACAGTTTTCCCCGATTTCAACGAAAAAGATCTGGCGGGACAGCCTCTCTCCATCACTAATCTCAAAGGCAAGGTGATTCTCGTCGATTTCTGGGCGACTTGGTGCGGACCCTGTGTTGCCGAGCTGCCGAATGTTCTGAGAACTTACGAAAACTACCATAGCCGCGGCTTTGAGATTGTTGGCATCAGTCTTGACGAGGATCAGACAAAGCTGACCGCCTTCACCAAAGAAAAAAACATGACGTGGCCGCAGTTCTTTGACGGCCTGGGTTGGGGCAACAAACTGGGCGTGAAATACGGGATTGAGAGCATCCCCGCGACTTTCCTGCTGGATGGCAATGGCAAAATCATTGGCCGGGATTTACGGGGTGAAGAATTGGAACAGGCTGTTGGCAAAGCGGTGGCAAAAAACTGAATTGCTCCGTTTCCAAATTGAGAGGGCGATATAAAACGCTTTGCGCCTTGGCACCTGACGTTTTCGCGGCCGATCTTCGACACTTGCAGCTCGCCTCAGGACTCCTTCATAAAATTTATCCTGACCCGTTGAGCGCGTTGTGGAGTTGCCGCGATGCTGAAACCTTCTTCGGGTAACACCTTATAGCAGCCACAGTTAATCTGTGGAAAGGTTCGGTACATGAAATCTATACTTTATGTAATATGCGTCATCGCCTTGCTCTCCTCCACCGGGTGTATTTTCCCGAGAGGTGGGGGAGATCGGGGAGATCGGAGAGGCGGAGGTTATTCAGTGGATCGTGACCATTCGGACCATGGCGACCATGGTGGAGACCATAGCGACAATGGTGGACACCACGACGACAATCATTAATCCAAAGCAACAAGGGTTGACCGCATTGTGGAGTTGTGCGCCACGACCCAAAGAGAGATCGGAAATTAGCCTGCACACCGTGCCGGGTTAATTGTCCATTACACGCTCATCTTCCATCGTCCCTCCGGGACGAGATTCCTTCTTCACGCCAACCGCGGACGTTGTCCCCGGCTAATTTCCGCTGCCGCTCCGCGGCTGCCTGACGATACCTTAAAGAAATTGGTCCTGACATTTATCCTGACCCATTGAACACATTCCAGTATTGCGTGTCAGCGTCACTGATATGTCACACCGAATTTTGTTTTTAGCGGGAAACGGCAGTATAATCTGACCACAGGTTTATGAAACAAACCCGGCGTGAATTCGTTCGCGTTCTGTTCGTGGCCACGCAGGCGGCCGTGGTGGGCCGTTTACTGCCGGACACCTTGCGCGCCTCCGAGGTTGCGAATACCAAGGCAAACGGCCTGAACTTTCTGGTCTTTGGCGATTGGGGGCGGCACGGCGAAAGAGACCAGATGGAGGTGGCCATGCAAATGGAGATCGCCGCCAACACCCTCCGGCCGCAATTCATCATTTCGGTCGGCGATAATTTTTACGAACACGGCGTGGCCTCGACCGACGATCCGCAATGGCAGAAGACGTTTGAAGACGTTTACGTTGCGCCCTCGCTGCAAGTCCCGTGGTACGTCGCCTTGGGCAACCACGATTATCTCGGCAATTGCGACGCCCAAATCGCCTACAGCCGCCAGAGTCAGCGCTGGACCATGCCCGCGCGTTATTTCACCCGGACCCGGCGCATTGACGCCGCCACGGCCGTGGACTTTTTCTTCCTGGACACGACGCCGATGGTGCGAAGTTACTGGCACGAACCGGTCTATCGCGAGCACGTTCGCACGCAGGACGTTCCAAAACAGCTCGCCTGGTTCGAGGCCGCGTTGGCCGCCTCGACCGCGCCCTGGAAATTTGTCATCGGGCATCACCCGATTTATTCCGGCGGCGGCCCGTTGGGACATGGCGACACCCGTGAACTCATCAAAGATGTGCTGCCGCTGCTGAAACAATATCGGGTGCAGGCCTACTTCAACGGCCACGACCACAACCTGCAGCATTTGCAGGTCGGCACGGTGAACCTGTTTGATTCCGGCGCCGGCTCGCGTGCCCGGCCCGTATTCAAGACCGGATATACCAAATTTGCCGAAGCCTGCTCCGGCTTCACCACCGTTTCCCTGCAAGCCGACCACATGAAAGTGGGCATGATTGATTTCCGGGGAAGACTCCTTTACACCGCCAACATCCCCCGCGCGATGGTGTGAACAATCCGTTGCTCAGCCATACGGATTGGTTCTTGTAGAAACTCAGCGTTGGCGACGATCCGGCGTGGACCGGCTGCCGAAAAGAAATATCAACGGCTCGTCCAATCGCGCGCGCCAGGCGGCTTCGTTATGCTCCGCCCCCGGGAACTTGCGCACAATGAAATCCTCGCCTTCCTTCAGTCCCTGCGACTGAAGCCAGGCATTGACCTTGTTCTGCACCGGTTCTATGGTGGCATCGAGCGTGCCGGTGCCATAATCGAAATACCAACGAATCCCGCGCGGTACGCCCGCACCGGCGGCGATTTCGCGCTCAATCAACGGCGGACCCGAACCTTCCATGGGAATCTTCCCGGTCCACGGGAAGGTGGTGGACAAACAGCCGGCGCTTCCGAACACGTCGGGATGTTTCCAGCACAGCCAGAATGAAATCAACCCGCCCATGGACGAACCCATCACCGACGTGTGCTCCGGCCCGGTGCGCGTGCGAAACGCCCGGTTTACCTGCGGCATGAGTTCTTCGATCAAGAATTTTGCATAGTTCGTTCCCTCATCCCACGGCGAATACTCCCGCAGCCGCTGGTCGGTGTTCCAGACGCCGACGACCATCAGCGGCGGAATTTTTCCCGCCCTGACACAGCGCAGGATGGCTTTGTCCACGCCCCAATCCACGCCGGTGCTGGCGAGCCGCGGATCGAAAAGATTCTGTCCGTCCTGCATGTACAGAACGTCGTAACGCCGGGTGGGTTTTTCATCGTAGCCCGGCGGCAGCCAGATTTCCACGTTCCGCGTCGCGGTGAGAAATTTCGAAGGCAGGTTCGTCCAATAGACCAGCCGGCCTAAGACGCCCGAACCTTTCCAATCAGCAATATAATCAAGATATTCCGCGCCAGCTTTCTTGAAACCGGAAAGTACGATAGTGACGTTTATGTCCGCGTCCACCAGCAAGTGATAATTGGGCATCACTGTGCCCGACGGCCCCAGCCCCTCGCGGTCCCAGGAACCCAGTGTGAACTTGTATTCCAAATGCGTGCCTGGCGGCAAACGCAGCGTCGCGATCCGCTCCCGGCCGGACCCGTTCATGGCGAAACCGCGCGGATTCCAGTTGCCGAGTTCCGGGCGATTCCCGGTGAGATAAACGGTACCCACGCCCGCAGGCACTTGCGCGTGGATGCTCACGTCTCGCAACTGTTCGTCGGCACTGGGCGTCGTCGCTGCAGCTACGTTCGTTTGGCCCGGCGACACAGCCGCAGATGAATGGTGCGGTGAAAGCGCCGACAGCAGCAAAGTCAGACCGGTTACGCCGGAGCAGCATCGGAGGTGCGGGGGCCGTTTCATCATCAGGCTGAATTACTTTGGTTCAATTCAACGCGTCAGTAAACTCCACAATTCTGCTTCGAGGCATACGTGAACGCACGACCCTTTTCAAACCGGCCGGGTGTACTAAGTCGCTTCATGAAAGTGATATCACAGCTACGGGACGTATTGTTTGGCAAGGTGATTGTCTCACGACATCCACCCTCAAGCTTTAGTTGCGTTCGCGCCCGTGCAACAGTGCCCCGGCAGGTGCGGCAAACCAGCAGGAAACAATCAAAACCAACCGACTTATGAGATTACTCCTTTATATCGTCGGCGTCATCGCCCTGCTCTCAATCACCGGTGGCATTATTCTCCCGGATGACGAGGATCGGGGAGGACATTGGGAACATCACAATGAAGGCTGGCATAACGGCAACCACGGTGACCATGACTGAACCAGCAGCGTGTCAATTTTGATTGTGCTCGGCCGTCGCCAGGTTTCCCCAGGCCGATTCAATGCGCCGGCGGGTGGTTGATGTTCAGCCAGTAGTTGCCGATGTCCCCGACCACCTGCATGAATTTTCCGGACTCGGCGGGCTTCATGACGTAGCTGTTGACGCCCAACCGGTAGCTTTCAATCAAATCAATGTCCTGCTGCGAAGCGGTGAACACCACCACCGGGATGGCCCTGGTGTGGTCTTCGGCCTTGAGTTGTCGCAGCACATCCAGGCCGCTGACGGTTTTGAGTTTCAAATCCATCAGGATGACCTTGGGCACGTGCATGTCACCCCAGTTGACGAACATGCCGCTTTGGGAAATGAAATCCATCGCCTCGTAGCCGTCCAGCACGTGAACGACGTTGGTGGAGATGTGACCTTGCCGCAGCGCCTCCAAAACCAGTTCCCCATCTTTGGCGTCGTCATCAACCAACAGAATGTCCACGAATTTCTGCATCAACACTCGACAGTGCTGGCCTGCCAGTTTTCCAACTCGTCGGACCTCGCCGCTTCATGTGGACAAGGCAGAGGGACGGGCAACTCACCGGCGCGAATAAATGCGCCTGTCGAAAGAGTTTGGCGAGAAAAATCACAACACATTTGTTGTGGTTAAAAACCTGCAGTTTCCGTCAGAAAATTCTCCATCGGACCTGTACTCAAAAGGGTTGAAATGAACGTTGGTTTGACCCTTGCTTTGGCAAGTCCAATGGGTCAATTTTGATTCAAGTCATGTCAGGAAAACCACGTCAAAAGAGCGAAAGGCTTCACCATGGCAGCGCCATCCAATGATTCCACTTCAGCGACTCCTTCACCGCTTGGGCTGGCGATCGTCAGCCTAGTGCTTGGGATTCTTTCGCTGGTGCTAAGTTTTCTGCTCCTGGGCGGCATCCTGGGATTGATCGGACTGGCGTTGGGGATAGTCCATCTGATGAAGAAAAAGCGGCCCGTCGGAATGGCCCGCTGGGGAACGGCCCTTTCTATTATCGGTCTCATCGCCAGCATTGGATTCGCCGCCTTGTACTATTCTGCCTTTCGGCAGTTCACCAAACTCATGCAATCGGCTTCCCGGAGCGAGCAGGTTGATTTTACAAAATGGGAAGGTGTGAAAGCGCCCGACATTTCCGTCACGACGCTCGATAACCGGACCATTAAATTAAGCGACTTGAAAGGCAAGCGGGTGGTGCTGGATTTCTGGGCGACGTGGTGTCCGCCATGCCGGGAGGAAATTCCACATTTTATTGAACTCTACAGCCAAACGTCGCGGGATAATCTGGCCATCATTGGCATTTCGGATGAAGCCACGAAAACGCTGGAAGATTTCGTCAAAAAGAACGGCGTCAATTATCCCACTGCCTCCGCTAAAAATCTGCCGTCGCCCTACTCGGATATCCAGGCTATTCCCACTACTTTCTTTATTGACCGGCAAGGTGTCATCCAAACGGTTGCGGTCGGATACCATGAGTACAGTGATCTCAGGAGCAATGCCTTGGCGCCCGATTTCCAAGGCGTGCCCAAGCCCGCTCCCACCGGCCCGCCCGCGCTCCCGGATGCAAACACAACGTTGAAGCCCGTTCTTATGTGGTCCAAAGAAATTCCTGGCGCGCAGGCCTTGTGCGTGGGTGATTGGGAAAACGGCGGGAACACCCGGATATTGGTGGCTGCCGGCTCAACGCTGCACGTCCTCGATTTGACCGGCGCTGAAATTTCATCTCTGCCTTTGCCCGGCCGGTTCACCTTGATTGAGTGTGGACGGAACAAGGAAAAGGGCCCCCGCCTGTTGGGCTACACCAATTGGGGTCGCAAGGTCACGGTTGTGGATAAAACGGGGAAAGAGCTCTGGAACGTCAGCGCCTTGTTTGGCGTGGATGGGGCGCATTGGGGCGATCTGAATGGGGACGGGACGGATGAGATGATTGCCGGCATGAACGGAGGCGGCGGGCTTCAAGCATGGTCCAGCGATGGGAAAAAGCTTTGGTCGGTTGCATTGGGCAATGTCTGGAACCAAGCCATTGTCCCCGCAACGAAGGACCAGCCCGCGCGGGTGTTCGCCACCGAGGCGGGCGGAACGGTCAAGGTATTCGATACCCAAGGCAATCTACTGGAATCATTGCGACCGGACGGCGGTTATTACGCACAGATGAGCGCCTGCCGGACGGGCGACAAAACCATTCAAGTCATCGCCATCAACGGGGATCGCACGGAGGCGTTTGATGACACAGGGAAAGTCGCTTGGACAACCTCGGCCATAAAAGATCCGGGTGGCTGGCGGTCGTGCAATTTTGCCGCCGGCGACCTCGAAGGCAATGGGACACTGGCTTGGACGTTTATTGACGGCTCGGGAAACCTCGTCCTTGCCACTTCTGACGGACGGAAAATCTCTTCCCTTGCCAACGAAAAGAATGTTGAAAGTTTTGCCTTTGCGCCGCGAGGCGGCCAAAGCGGCGTTTTGATTGCTTTGAACAACGAAACTGTCCAAGCTTACTGTTTTCAGTATTAACAGCTCCCACCTTTCTTGGCAGGATAATTTTTGAATCCTGTTCATTCTGTCTTAATATCCGGCCATGCCGGACAACTCATTCAAAGAATTTGTGCTGGACCAGTTGAGGGTGTTGCCGGACGTGCGGGCAAAAGCCATGTTTGGCGCGCACGGACTCTATCAAAACGAAAATTTCTTCGGGATCCTGGACGAGGGCCGGTTGTTCTTCAAGACGGACACGCAATCGCAAGCCGATTACGTGGCGCACGGCATGGGGCCGTTTACCTATGAGTCGAAAGGACGCACGCGGACAATGAGTTATCATGAAGTGCCGCCGGACGTGCTGGAAAATCCGCAGCGCCTGGTCGAATGGGCGCGCCGGGCAATACAAATCGCTGCCGCCCGGCCCGGCAAAACAGCCAAACGGACGAAACGGCAGTAAAACTTGGCTGGACTGGCCGCTGGGCGCCATTTGATATCCGCACCGTAATACACCCGTCTCGGCGGCGAGTTCAAGCACCGGCCCGGTGCGCGAACCAAAAATACGCGGCGGGACGCCGCTTTTACCCGCCGGCGAGGACGCCGACGCTACGATTCTACCGCCGGCCAATTAACTTTTGGTGCGGATGTCATAATTGCGCCCCTGGCCGCTTTTTTCTGTTCTTTCTGCTTTCCTTCCGTCGGAAGCCGGAGCACCCTCATGTCATTATGAAACAAATTGTGATATCTCTGGGCTTGGCTTTCAGCATCATGGCCGCGCGCGCCGATCTTGTTTTGCAGCAAAAAGTCGAAAGCGCGATGATTAACGGCACCATTACCACGCAAATCAAAGGCGACAAAATCCGCGTGGACATGCCCTCCAGCCCGCAAGGACCCATGAGCACCATCATGGATTTGAGTTCGGGCGATTCGACCACGCTGTTGCACCAACAGAAAGTTGCGATGAAGGTTCCCGGCGCGGAGATCAAGCAAATGGCTGAGAAGTTGAAACAATCGCGGGCCAGCGCCGGGACGAACGCCGCGCCGCCGACATTCCAGGACACGGGCAAAACCGAGAAGGTGGGCAATTACGACGCGAACATTTACACCTGGTCAAGCCCGGACGGCGCAAACCAGACGGTCTGGGTGGCCAAGGATTTCCCGGACTACGCGAAAATCAAGGTTCAAATGGACAAGTTGAACGATTCGCCGGTCGGGCAAATGTCCAAAGGCGCAGCGCCGGATGTCAATACGCTGCCGGGCATGGTGGTGAAAACACAAATGGAGATGAACGGACAAAAGGTCACGTCCACGCTGGTTTCGGCAAAAGAGTCATCCGTTGACGCATCTATTTTTCAAACCCCGAAGGATTATCAGCAGATGAACCAGCCCGGCCCGGGAGCGCCGCCGAATCAATAGTTACGAAGACCGCCTCCCCTGGTTTACCGACATGAAAAAATTATTTTCAGCCGCGTTGGTCGCAGTGGCACTGTTGCTCTTTGGTTCGCGCCTTTTTGCCGCCAGCACCAATGATCCGGCCGCCGAGCTCAAGGCGTTGGTCGGCAAAATCAAAGCCGACATCCAGGCCGGCCAGAAGACGGAATCGGCCCTGGCGGATGACCTCAAACAGTTCGACGTCCTGCTCGCGGAACACCAGGGCGAAAAGACGGACGCGGTGGCGGAAATTCTCTTCATGAAGGCGACACTTTATTCGGAGGTGTTTCAAGATACGGCAAAAGCCGAGGCATTGATAAAACAGCTCAAAAGCGAATTTCAAGGCACCCATCTCGTGACCGCACTGGAACAGCAGGAAGCGACGGAAGCTGCGGCGAAAAAGTTGCATGCCAGCCTGGCGGCAGGGAGACAATTCCCTGATTTCAATGTAAAGGACGTGAACGGCAAACCGCTTTCCATTGCCAATTACAAGGGCAAGGTGGTGCTGATTGATTTTTGGGCGACGTGGTGCGGACCTTGCGTGGCTGAATTGCCAAATGTCCTCAAGACCTACACCCGGCATCACGGTGAAGGTTTTGAAATCATCGGCGTGAGCCTCGATGAAGACCAGCAAAAGCTCTCGGCTTTTACCAGGAAAATGAACATGCCATGGCCCCAATTTTTCGATGGTCAGGGCTGGAACAACAAACTGGCCGCGAAATACGGTATTGAGGCCATCCCCGCGACTTACCTCCTAGACGGCAACGACATCATCATCGCCACCGACCTGCGCGGCGACGCTCTGGAACAGGCCGTGGCCAAAGCTCTGCCAAAGAAATAGAGCCTGCGCCAGACTGCTTCGCCGATAGCATCACGTACTGGCACTGGTGTAACGCCGGACGGAGATTCGCCAGAACCATTCGGAAACCAGCGCGCAAACCGCGCCCATCCCCAGCAGTACCAGCCACAGGACCGGTGACTGCAATTTATCCGCCAGCACGCGCGTGGGCACATTCGAAACGAGCAGCACGGGCAGCACAAAGGTGAAGACCACCTTGAACACACCCCGAAACGCCTCGTCCGGCATCCGCGCGATGTTGAACAGATTGTAGTAACCCCACACGATACCCTGCGCGCGCACGGTCCAGAAACTGATCGCGGCCAGCATGAACATCAACGAATAATGAATCAAAATACCGACCGCGCACAGCGCCAGAAAGCCGAGGAACTGCACCGCCGTCGGATGCAAATTCAATTTTGCCGCCGCATAAAACATGACCGCGATGGCGAACGTGGCATTGACGAATGCGCCCAGGTCCACCTGCCGCAGTGAGATGAGGAAGCGGGTGTTGATCGGCAGCATCAGCAGAAAATCCATTTTGCCGGTGCGGACCAGTTCTGAAACGTTCACGCAGTTCGTCAGAAAAAATGCCTGGTACGTCTGCTGGATGAAACTGCTCGCGCCGACCAGCAACACCACCTGCCATTGGGTCCAAGTGCCGATGGAGTTCGTGTGCAAATAAAGCACGCCGATGAAACACAATTGCATCGCAAACCAGAGCAATTCGACGACGATCCAAAGAATGAAATTGCCCTTGAACGACATCTCGCGGGTCACCGACGTTTTCCACAACGTGCCATAGATGCCGCCATAGCGCACGAGGGTCGAGGGACGAGCGGCGAGAGTCCCGGCCCCCGGCCCGGCCTGCTCTCGACTTTCGACTTTCGACTTTCGATTCATCATTATCCTCCAAACGCGCCGTAATGACGGATGCCACGGTTCCACATGAATCGCGCGAAGACGTACGCCAGCACTACCCAGCCCGCCTGCACCAGCATCCCCTGCCACAAATCCGCGCCCGCAATTTTGCCCATGTAAAGGCTGACGGGAAAATACATTTGATAAGGAAACGGCGTGAAAAAGAGCGCGTGCTTGAGCGCCGGGGGCAAAACATCGAGCGGGAACATGTGTCCGCTGGCGATGTATTCAAACGCGAACAGGATGAAAATGAACGTGGAAACCTCCAGCACCCAGAAGGCGAGCATGGCCATGGCATAGGAAATAAAAAATTGCAGCAATGCCGTGAGCACCAGTGAAACCAGAAAGGCGAGGCAGGCTATTCCATTGACGGGCAGGACAAAATAGCGCCCGAAACAGGCGATGAAGATTGCCAGCGGCACGAGGGCCACGACCGTAAACGCGATGCGCCCGGAAAAAAACAGGCCCAACCGAAACCATAGATAATCCACCGGCTTCAGCAGGAACTGGCTGATGTTGCCTTCGCGGATGTCGGCGGCAATCTGCCAGTCATCCTCGTTCACCGCCGTCAGTACATCCACCACCGCCACCAGCAGGTAGTAGGAGATCATCTGCGCCAGCGTGTAACCGGCGATGGCCGCCCCCTGCCCTCCGTAAATCGTGCGCCAGAGCGACAGCATGGCGAACAGGGGGATGAAACTGAACAGCGTCCGGGTCAGGTAATTGACCCGATACGTCAGGTTGTTCTGAATCCCGATACCGATGACGTGCCAGTATTTTTTCATCCAAATATCGAACGGGAATTTAATCGCGCCCGGGCCAATTGCGAATCAAAACGCGTTTTTGTTTCCCGGACGAAGACGCCGCGGGCAGCTTTAATTACCAAAATCCTTTTGAAGTTGTCCGTCCCGGGATATAACCCGGTCTTCCCGCAACAGACTTGTTAATACAACACCGGCACCATTTTAATTGCCGTCTGTCATCACTCAACAGGCATGTTTCCTGCTAATCGTTGAGGGTTGCAATCCAGAAATAATTTTATGAAAACCTTAATCCAACACTTGTTTATTGCGCTGGCCCTGGCGGCCGGCTTTGCTCAAATCGCTTCGGCGGTAACTTTCAACATCACTCCCTCGACCGTCAGCAACACCTACAACGGGACGATTATGTTGCAGGTTTCCAACCTGACCAGCGGCGACACCGTCGTGGTCCAGAAATTTCTCGATCTCAACACCAATGGCATCGTGGATGCCGGCGATTATCTGGTGCAGCAGTTTAATTTGACGGATGGCCAGGCGGGCATGGTCATTGGCGGCGTCACGAACCTCAATGTCCCCGGCGACAACGACACGACGGCGACTCAAATCACGGCCACGCTGAATTTTCAGAACGGGGATTTCGTGCAGAACATTGCCGGGCAATACCTGGTGGTGCTCTCCAGTCCAGCCGGGCATTTCTCGCCCATCACAAATTCCTTCACCGTCACCCAGTTCGCGTTTGCGCAGAAATTCACCGGCAATGTGGTCAGCAACAGCACACCGGTTCCCAACGCCGTGGTCCTGTTGTTTCCTCCACCACGCAGTGGCAATCATGGACCGGGAACGCCCGTGGCGGGGACGGTGGCGAACAATTCCGGCGCTTACATCATTCAAGCACCGCCGGGAACGTATGTGCCGATGGCTTTTGGATATAACTATGTCGCCGATTATTCAGCCGCGCCGATACTTACCCTGGGCAGTGGCGCGACCATTAACACCAATTTGAGCCTCATTCCGGCAACACAGAGCATTTCCGGCCAGATTGTTGATGCCAGTAATTTCGGCATCGGATTGCCCGGTGTTTTTGAACCCGCAGCAAGCCAAACGGGCCTCATCGCCATCGGTTTTACCGACACCAATGGTGATTTCTCCATCGGGGTCAGTCCCGGGACCTGGAATGTCGGTAACAACGACGGTGGCCTGATTGTTCACGGCTATGTTGCTTACCAGAACGGCACCAACGTCTCCGCCGGCACGACCGGCATTGTCGGACCATACCCCAAAGCCACGGCCATGTTTTACGGCAGCGTGAAGGACAACCTGGGAAATCCAGTGACAAAAGTTGACATTCAATCCTACGACAGCAACAACAACGAATATGAACAGGATGGCTACTCGGATACGAACGGAAACTATTTCGTCGGCGTGGTCGGCGGCCTGGGCAACGGCGACCCCTGGCAAGTATCGGTGTCTTCCGAAAACAGTCCGGCCAATTACCTCTATTCCCAGCCTGCGTTTGATCAAAACGGCGGCACCAATCTCGCCTTGGGACAGGCGTTACAGATCAATTTCACTGCCGTTCTTGCGACCAGCCAAATCACCGGCAATGTCCAGTCCAGCGGCACCAATATCGCAGGGGTGGGTGTGGCTGCCTTCGCGACGATTAATAGCTTCACCTACAACGTCAATGCGAGCACCGATGCGAACGGCAATTACACCTTGAACGTGGCCAACGGTGTCTGGAGCGTTGGACTCAATTGCAACGGCGGTAATGACAGCCTGGATAACATCCTCGGTCCTGGTAATTATCAATGCCCGAACAGTCAGAATGTCACCAACAGCGGCACGGCGAATTTCAACGTGCTGCCCGCTAATGCCGGGCAAATCTTCGGCTACGTGCGGAATCCCGGCAGCCAGCCCGTGACCAACGTGATCGTTTACGTCAATAATGGCGTCGGCAACAATTCCTCCACCAATACGGACGGCAGCGGCTATTATTCATTTGTTGTCGGGAACGGTAACTGGGGTGTCAGTCTGGACTGCGGCCAGTTGAATTCCCTGGGCTACCTGTGCGTCGGCACTAATTTCACCAGTGTTTCGGGGAATTCGATTCAAGTGGATTTCACCCTCCAATCCACCAATTTGCCGCCACCAATGCTAATCAATACCGCGGCGTTGCCCAACGGGACGAACGGCATTTTTTATGGCCAGACGTTGCAGGTTTCCGGCGGGACGCCGCCCTACCATTGGTCCATTCCCAATTATTCCGTTCCACCGCTGGGTCTTGGCCTGGCGAATAATGGCGTTCTTTCGGGCACGCCCGTGATGAACGGCAAATTTTACTTTGATGTGGTCGTGACCGACGCGGCTTCGAACACCGTTGAGGAAGACGGGCTGGCGCTGACCATCCTCAACAATCCGCCATTGCCGCCGGTGGCCATCACCAATGTTTCCCTGCCCGGCGGCACGGTCGGTGTTCCGTATGGCACACAACTCGGCGCCACGGGCGGACAGCCGCCTTATAACTGGTCGCTGGCACTGGGCTCGGCCAATCCGCCACCGGGTTTGACGTTGTCTTCCGGCGGCCTCATCTCCGGCACACCGACGAGCGGCGGCACATATTATTTCCAGGTTCAAGCCGCCGATGCCTATTCGACCACCACGAACAAAGTCTTTTCGATTGCGGTCACAGCCGTCGTGCCCCGGCCGACTATTTCCTCGCCCGCGCGGCTGGGCGGCCAGTTCCAAATGCTCCTCAACGGCGTTTCCAATCAAAATTACACGCTGCAGATGTCCACCAACTTAAGCGCCACCAACTGGATGACGCTCTACATCACCAACAACCCGGCGGCCAACTCATTCCTGCTGGCCGACCCGGGCGCCACCAATAAACAGCGCTTCTACCGCGTTCTGGTGGGGCCGTAATTTGGCAGGTTTACTCCGGCCTATCCGGTTATTACTACGCAGCCGCTGAAACCTCCTTGTCCGCGGAGGCTGCCAGCCGTTGGCATGGAAATTTTATTTGCCGAACCGTACCCGTGACTTTAATGTTCGCCCAACAACTGGCCAGGGAGCCGGTGCTTAAGGAACGTTAAAAACCTATGATGAAAAAACCCCTCGCGGGTGCGGAGTTGAATAAATTGGTTGCCAGGTTGCAGCAACTGTCCCGGAATCTGTGGTGGAGCTGGGATCAGGAAGCTCAGGACTTCTTCAACGAACTTTCCCCGCGCGGCTGGCAGAACCTGTTCCACAATGCCGTCGCCGTTTTGCGCGAGGTCTCGGAATACGAACTGCGCGTGCGGTTGCAGGACGAAGATCTGGAATGCCATGCCCGCGGTGTCCTGGAAAATTTTGAATCGTACCTGAACGAGCAAAACACCTGGGGACACAAAAACGCCCCGCATTTGCACAAGCATCCCGTCGCCTATTTTTCCGCCGAATTCGGCCTTCACGAATCCCTGCCCATTTCCGCGGGCGGCCTCGGCATTTTGGCCGGCGACCACGCGAAATCCGCCAGCGACCTCGGCCTCGGCTTTGTCGGCATCAGCCTGTTTTACCGCGAAGGTTATTTCCAACAGGCCGTGGACAACAATAATTGGCAGACCGAATTCTACAATCTGATTGATCCGCAAAACGTGCCGTTGGAACCGGTGCTGGACGCCGATGGCCAGCCCCTGGTGTTGCAGGTGGAGATTGACATGAATCGCGTCCAGTTCCGGGCCTGGCGCGTAAACGTCGGACGGGTTCCGGTGTATTTGCTCGACACCAACCTGCCGGAAAATGCCCAGCACTTTCGCGATTTGACCGCCCGGGTCTATGGCGGCGACCGTTCCATGCGCATCATGCAGGAAATTCTGCTCGGCATCGGCGGTGTGCGGCTGCTCCGCAAACTCGGCGTGGAACCGTCGGTGTTCCACATGAACGAAGGTCACGCGGCCTTCCTGACCCTGGAATTAATCCGCGAAAAAATGGCCGCCGGCCAAAACTTTTCCGACGCCGCCGCCGCGACCCGCGCGCAATGCATTTTCACCACGCACACACCGGTGGAAGCCGGACATGACCGCTTCACCCTGGAATTGATGGACTACGCCTTTAAACTTTTCCACACGCAACTGGCCGTGCCCTTTGATGACCTCATGGCGCTGGGCCGGGTGAACCCGAAGGATGCGGAGGAATCGTTTTGCATGACCGTGCTCGCGTTGAAATTGTCGCATGCTGCGAACGGCGTCAGCCAGTTGCATGGCGAGGTCAGCCGCCACATGTGGCATGACCTTTACCCGAATGTGCCCGTTGAAAAAGTCCCCATCAGCCACATCACCAACGGCATTCATCTGCTGGGGTGGATGAAAGGGCCCGTCCGGCAGTTCTGGCGGAAGAAATTGAAGGAAGGCAAAGCCAACGCCACCGCTGCCTGCCGCGAGAAATTCGGATCGGACTGGGCGGCCGCGGTCAACTCGGTCGAATTTTGGAAAAAAACGACCGACCCGGATTTTGTCTCCGACGAGGAACTTTGGGCGCTGCGCTACAAATTACGGCGTGAAATGATTGAATTCGTCCGCCGCCGCCTGTTGCTCCAGCACCAGCGGCTCGGGCCGGGCGATTTCATCCGCTTCGATCATCTGCTGAATCCCGACGCGCTAACCATCGGTTTCGCGCGCCGGTTCGCCACGTACAAACGCGCGCCGTTGATTTTCCAGCAGTTCGACAGCATTGTGAAACTCGCGCGCGACAAAAAGCGGCCCATCCAGTTCATTTTCGCCGGCAAGGCGCACCCGCGCGACGACGAGGGCAAGCGTTTCATCCAGCAGATCATCCACCTGAGCAAGCACAGCGAGTTGGCCGGCTACCTTGTGTTCGTTGAAAACTACGATGTCCACGTCGCGCGGCAGATGGCTTCGGGCTGCGACATCTGGCTGAACAATCCCCGTCGGCCGCTCGAAGCCTCCGGCACCAGCGGCATGAAAGCGGGCTGCCATGGTTGTTTAAATCTGAGCATCCTCGACGGCTGGTGGCGCGAAGGCTACGATAAAACCAACGGGTTTGCCATTGGCGAGGATTCGCATCCGGACAACATTGAGGAACAGGACCTCCAGGACAGCGCGAATCTTTACCGTACACTCACCGAACAGGTCATCCCGATGTTTTTCGACCGCGATGAACAGGGCATCCCACGCCAATGGATTCAACGCATCCGCCGCGCGATGGTCACCCTCGTGCCGCAATTCACCACCGACCGCATGGTCAAGGAATACACGCACAAGTATTATTCGGCAAAGTAACACCTGCTGGACATTTTCCGAATAATATCGGCTGGAACTGTCCTAATTTGTCTCCGGAGCGCGGGCTTCAGCCCGCTTCAACGCATCAATGTAATGGACGCTGAAGCGGCATAAATGCCGCGCTCCTTAAATCAGGACACTACCTATCGGCTTCGGCACTTGCCAGAAGTGCTTTCTTGCGTTTTACTCTGTCCGGGCCAAATGCGCAGCACTTGCTTGGCCTGATTCAGAACCATCAACAGTCAGATAATATGAAACAACTTGCATATATCTCCACACGTTTGATTCCCATCACCGTCGGCACAATCCTCCTTTGCCTTGCCACCGGATGCTCGACGACCCGGGTCACAAACAATGCGTCCTCTACCCAGACCCAGATCGACCTGAACCACGCCAACTACAAGATGATCAAGGCCGGCGCCGAAGGCCGGAGTTATGGCTTCCGGTTCCTGCTGGGGATAATTCCCATCACGGCCCCCAACACCGCCACGGCCCGTGCGGATTTGTATAACCGCCTGGGCGAACCCGTAACCGGCAAATCGGTCGCGCTGATTAACGTCACGGAAGACCGCTCCACCACCTGGCTGCTGTTGTTTTCGATTCCGAAGCTGGTCATCACCGGCGATGTGGTTCAATTTACCGGGGAGGGTAACGGCCAAATGCAGACAAATCAGCCGGCAACCCCGCAACCGGCGCAATAACAATTCTGCAGCCGGTCGCATTACGCGAATCTACCAACCAATCGGCAGGCAGGTTTTACTTCCGCTCTTGAACTTTGTCGCTCACCGCGTAAATTCTCCGCGCCAATGAATTACAAAATTTCTAAACGCGCCGCGTCGCTGTCACCGTCCCTCACGCTGGCCATTGATGCCAAGGCCAAGGCCATGAAGGCCGCGGGCGAGGACGTCGTCGGCTTCGGCGCGGGCGAACCGGACTTTGACACGCCGCAATTCATCAAGGACGCCGCCGCCCAGGCGCTGGCAGCCGGATTTACCAAATACACGCCCTCCAGCGGCATGCCGGAATTGCGCGAGGCCATCGCCGGCAAATTCAAGCGCGAGAACGGCCTGACCTACAAGCCGTCGCAAATCATCGTTTCCTGCGGCGGCAAGCACTCGTGCTATAATGTCATCATTGCCACCTGCCAGGAAGGCGATGAGGTGCTCATTCCCGCGCCGTACTGGCTGAGCTATCCGGAAATGGTCAAGCTCGCCAGCGCCAAACCAGTGATTCTGGAAACCGCCGACAAGACCGAATTCAAAATCACTCCGGAACAACTCCGCGCCGCCATCACGCCGCGCACGCGCCTGCTTATTCTGAACTCGCCCAGCAACCCGACCGGCAGTGTTTACACGCCGGAAGAGGTCAAGGCCATCGGCGACATCTGCGTCGAGAAAGGCGTGCTCATCATGAGCGACGAAATTTACGAGCACCTGCTTTATGACGGCGCGAAGGTGAAAAGTGTTGCGAGTTTCTCGCCCGCGCACCAGGAGCACACCATCATCGTCCACGGCTTTGCCAAGGCGTGGAGCATGACCGGCTGGCGTCTGGGTTTTCTGGCCGCGCCGGAGCCGATTGCCAAGGCGATTGACGCCGTGCAAAGCCACAGCACGAGCAACCCGACTTCATTCGCCCAAAAAGGCGCGCTGGCCGCCATCACCGGCCCGATGGACCACCTGAAAGGCTGGCTCGTGGAATTCGACAAGCGCCGCCGGTTTGCGCATCAGAAATTGAACAGCATTCCGGGTCTTTCCTGCGTGAATGCCAGGGGCGCGTTCTATCTGTTCCCGAACATCTCGAAAACCGGCCTCAAGAGCACCGACTTTTGCGCCAAACTCCTGGAAGCGGAAAAAGTCGCCGCCGTGCCGGGCATCGCCTTCGGCGCGGACGATTACTTCCGTCTTAGTTACGCCACCAGCATGGCGAACCTGGAGAAGGGCCTGGAGCGCATCGAGCGCTTCTGCAAAAGCCTGGCGAAGTAAATCCGGAGCGACGAACTTTGCGAGTCTCCAATCTGATTCAAGGCGTCGCGGCCATGTTCATCCAACCATTGATGGCGTCGGCGCGGCCATAAACGGCAATGCAGGAAACCAGGCGGGAATAATTTTTGTTCTCTCGGTTAGCTTCTGTTCAACTCGAAATCCGCAGCGCGATGGCCGCAAAAAGGCACAGAAGGCGCTGAGCAATTCAATTATTCAAGGTTTCAATGGCCCTTTTGTGCCGCCCGGCGGCTGGAAGTGCAATCGATGTGCAGCGAGGCTTTACGTGGAATTCCTTGACGCTGCGGGCACGGGCCATAAGCTCGGATATCGCAAGTTTTAGAAGAGCAACCGGCGGCGAAAAACCATGAACGCCGGGACGGGGACAATATTGGTTTGGGCAGCCTGTGTCGCACCGGTTGAAATGACATTGATCGCATAAAAAATTTATTTATGAATGAATCCACTCTCCTATCCACTCCAATTGAACCCACTGTCCCGGATTACAAAGACCGGTCCACCGGATTGGTTGTCTTTGGCATCCTGACGCTATTGCTGGGCGGCCTGTGCGGGCTGTTCATCCTCTTGATGCTGCTCGGGCAGGTGGTGGCGGCCCGGACCAACCCCGATTCGGCCAACCTGGCGGCCTTGCTGCCCGCGCTGGCGGTTTATGGTGTCCTGGCCGTGATGCTGATCTGGCTCGGCATTGGTTCCATCATGGCCCGGCGCTGGGCCCGCGCCCTTATGCTCATCTTTTCCTGGACCTGGCTGGTGATGGGCATCATCATGCTGGTGGTCATAGGGTTCGTCATGCCCAAGGTGTTCGCAAATCTGCCGTCCAGCGGAACGGCGAACCAGCCGGCGATGCCCCCGGGAGCGATGGGCGTGGCGATGGTCTTTATGTTCCTGTTCATCGGAATCTTCTTTGTTTTGGCGCCGGCCATCTGGACTTTTTTCTATAACAGCCGACATGTGAAGGCCACCTGCGAGGCGCGCGACGGCGGGACGCGCTGGACCGACGCCTGTCCGCTCCCGGTATTGGGGTTGTGCCTGTGGCTGGCGTTTCCCGTGCCGATGATGCTGTTGATGCCGCTGATGGGCCATATCGCGATGCCGTTCTTCGGCATTTTCCTCACGGGCGTGCCAGGCGCGCTGTTTTGCCTGTTGGTCGCCGCCATCTGGGCCTATGCCGCGTGGCTGCTCTATCATCTCAGGCCGCAAGGCTGGTGGCTGATCCTCGTGGCGTTGGTCGTGTTTATGGTGTCCGGGCTGCTGACCTTTGCGCGGCATGACGTGCTGGAGATGTATCAATTGATGGGCTATCCCCAGACGCAGATTGACCAGATGCAAAAGACCGGGCTGTTGACGGGCCACTGGATGAGCTGGCTGATGGCGTTGTCCGCCCTGCCCTTCCTCGGCTACCTCTTCTTCATCAAAAGATATTTCCCAAACAAAGCCTGACGGGTTGAGAACGGAGAACTGATTTAATTTTGCGGCGCGGAAAGTTGTTCGAGGTCCACGCCTTCGCCTTGCCGCAGGACGGCTTCGGGCCTTGGGCACGTATAATTGCGTTTCCGCGGGCAGAGGTTCGGCGATGTCGTCGTAGCTGTGCGTTTTGCACCGGCCGTCAGCGCAATGCGGTTCAGCAAACCCGGTTAATCAACAGCATCAGAATCTCAACAACTCTTGTACCCGGATGCGATCATGGTACGCTCGCGGCGCATGAAATCCCATCGGAGATACTGGTTGGGCCTCCTCCTGCCCGCCCTGATCCTTGTCTGCGCCTCCTGTTCCCGGCATCGCCCACCCGCCCGAAACGCCGAGTTATTTTTCAACACCGGCTTAAACGATCTGCAGTCCGGCGACTACGCCAAAGCCATTGCCGACTTCAGCCAGGCCATGGTGCTGAACACCAATTATCCCGATGCCTACCTCTACCGCGGCGAGGCGAAAAGCCGTCTCAACGACTATGCCGGAACCATTGCTGACGACACCCGGGCCATCGAACTCAAACCTGACTACGCGTATGCTTATTTCACGCGTGGCAACGCCCGGGCGGCACTCAGGGATTATGCCGGGACCATTGCCGACGACACCCGGGCCATCGAGCTCAAGCCTGAGTACGCCTATGCTTACTTCACGCGCGGCAACGCCCGGGCGGCACTCAAGGATTACACCGGAACCATTGTTGATGACACCAAAGCCATTGCCCTGGATCCCAACGACGCCAAGTCCTACCTCGCCCGGGGCGACGCCCGGGCGGCGCTCAAAGATTATCCGAACGCGATCCAGGATTATAACAAGACGATCGAACTGGAGCCGAAAAATGTCATGGCGTACTTCCAGCGCGGCAACGTCGAGGCTGCACGCATCAATTATGCCGTGGCTCTCGCCGACTTCGACCTGGCCGTCGAGTACAATCCCCAATTTCCGGACGTTTACGCCGCTCGCGGCGACATCAAATACAACGCCAGGAAATACACCGATGCCATCATGGATTATAATCAGGCCCTTGCTCTTAACCCCCAATATGCCCACGTGTACTGGAGCCGCGGCAACACCCGGTTTCAGTTGAAGGATTACCCGGCAGCCATCGCGGATTGTACCAGGGCCATCAGCTTGAACTCCAATGACGCCATGGCTTATTTCACACGGGGCAGCGCCCGGTTTCAGTTGAAGGATTACCCGGCAGCCATCGCGGATTGCACCCGGGCCATCAGCCTGAACCCCAATTATGCCATGGCTTATTTTACCCGGGGCAGCGCCAGGTATTTTCTCAACGATTTTGAGGGTGTCGTTGCCGATTGCACCCGGGCCATCGACCTCCAGCTACCGGGCGCAGATGCCCGTTACTTCCGCGGGCTGGCCGAAAAACAACTTAAGAATTACGACGCGGCACTCGCCGACTTCAACGCCGCCGTCGAGATGGACGCCACCAATATTCCGTATCTGGTCAACCGGGGTTGGGCGAAATTCGCCCTTAGCGACTTTGACGGGGCGGTTGCGGATGGCACTCGGGTCATTGAATTGAACCCAAATGCTGCCGCCGGCTACATCCTGCGCGGCGAAGCCAGGCGGTTGCTGAAAAAATTCGACGACGCCATCGCCGATTGCACCCAAGCCATCGGCAAGGACCCCAAAAATGCCCTGGCCTGGTCTTATCGCGGGCTGGCCAGGGAAAATCTCAAGGAGATTGACCGCGCCTTTACCGACTGTTCCACGGCCGTCGAACTGGCTCCCCAAAACGCTGCGGCCCATGAAAATCTCGGCCTGCTGCAGAACAATCAATCGCAATTCCAGCCGGCTCTGGAAAACTTCCGCTCGTCCCTGCAACTGGATCCCCGGCTGGAGTATCCCCGCTTCCGCATCTGGCTCATCCGCACCCGGCTGGGTGAACCGGAGGCCGCCACCCGGGAACTGGCCGGCCACGTGAAATCACTTTCCGGCGCGGCGGCGGATTGGACCGCCAGGATCGGACAATTCCTCGCCGGCTCTTTGACCGAGGAAGATTTCCTGGATGCCGCCAAAATCAGCGCGCATAACCCGAAACAGCAGAACGGCCAGCTTTGCCAGGCCAATTATTACGCGGGAATGAAACATCTGATTGCCGGCGACAAGGAAGGCGCCATCGCGCTGTTCAAGAAGTCCCTCGATACGGGAGAAAAGGGTTGCGCGGAATACGTCAGCGCCACGATCGAGTTGGCTGCCCTGAAAAAATAATACCTGCCCGGGTAGTTACCACCGCCACGGGACAAAACATCCAGGGACGGCGGCTGCGGATAGTAATGGCTGAAAGCCGGGAATTAATTCAATTTTGCGGCGCGGAAAGTTCTTCGAGGTCCACGCCTTCGCGTTGTCGCAGGACGGCTTCGACCCTCGGCACGTATAATTGTGTTTCCGCGGGCAGATGTTCGGCGATGTCGTCGTAGCTGTGCGTTTTATAACGGTCCAAAAGTTTTTGCACCGTGGCTTCGCCGGCGTTGTAGGCGGCCAGCGCCAGCCGCCAGTCCTGGAAATGATCGTAGAGATGTTTGAGATACTGGGCGGAGGCGGTCGCGCTGGGTTCCGGCTGAAACCGCTGGTCGCGTGGCCACAGGGAAAGACCGAACCGTTTCGCGGTGGCCGGCATCAATTGAAACAATCCCGCCGCGCCCGCCGGGCTTAATGCGTGCCGGTCAAAGGAGGATTCCACTTCCGCCACCCAGACCAGATCCGGCGGCACCTTTTGCGCGGTAAAAATCGGTTTCAGTTCCGGCACATATTCCCGGGCCGCCGCCGGCCAGGGAACCACGGACACTTTCTTCACCCAAAGTTCGCGTTCCTTTTGCGCAGAAGGATTGGGAACCGGCAGGGGCGGCTGGTTGGTTGTAACTTCCGGCGGCGGAACGGTAAGCCGGACTTCGTCGGCGACATCGAAGTAATCCATTTGTGTCTTGAGCCACGCCGCGTAAGGCCGGGTTTCGTCGGTGCCTTCCAACAAAGAGAGGACATCCTGGGCCGTTTGCCGCAACGGCGCCAGGTCCACCACATATTCGCCCTGGTAACGCCGTTGAATCTCCTGAAAAAACTGCTGCACCTCGGGGTCATCAACCCGGGGCAGGGCATTGACCACGTTGGTATCAAGATTTTCCTGTGCCCATTGTTGCGCGCCTTGAATCAGCTCCGGCAGTGAAACCGTGTCATCGTCCGCCCGGGCAATCAGTGAGCAAGCCGGCCACAAAACGGTCATGCACCAAAACAGTTTCATCAGCAAATATCGCGCTTCCATCCTTCAGCCAAATTGAGCCGACACCAGGCAACTGACGAGCCGCAAATTGATGAATTTCCAACCCGTCAGCATACCCACGGAACCTTTTATTCACATCCCCTTGCGAATAAATTGTGAATAAAAGTTAACCTGCCCGTCACGCGGCTGTAACATTCTTAAAATAGCGTGTTAATGTCCGAGGACGTGCATGAAAAAAATCCTGATTCTGACGGCCGGATTCGGAGACGGGCACAACGCCGCCGCCCGCAGTTTGCGCGACGCCATTGAAATGCTCGATGAGGACGCGCGCACCGAAGTGCTCGACCTTTTCGCAGACAGTTATGGCGTGTTCAATACCGTCGCCCGAAAAACCTATCTCGGCGTCGTCCAGTACGCGCCCAAACTTTGGGGCGGCATTTATTCATTGCTCGACAAATCGCCGCTCGTTGAAAGGCAGCTCGGCAACTTCACCCGGCTCCAGGCCACGCTCGAAAAAATCCTCGGCGAGGCCCAGCCGGATTGTGTCATCTCCACTTATCCCGTTTACGGCCACGTCATCCAGAAAATTTACCGCCATCATCACGAGCGGCCGTTCCGGTTCATCATCGTTGTCACTGATTCCATCACCATCAATTCCGCCTGGTTCCGCGCGCCGAGCGATTTTTTCTGCATGGCCAACGACGCCTCCGCCGAAGCGTTGCGCAAAGGCGGTGTGCCGGAAAAACAAATCAAAGTGCTCGGGTTTCCGGTGAACCCGGTCTTCGCCGAACCCGTGGCGGACCTGCCACCGCCGGTCGGGGATGAACCACGCCGCGTGCTTTACATCATCAACACCGGTAAGAAAAAGGCGGGCAAGGCGATCGACCGGCTGCTCGAATTGGACCAAGTGCACCTGACCATTACCGCCGGGCGTGACGCCAAATTGCGCTCCGAACTGATTGAGCGCACGCGCAAGCACTCCGACCGGGTCCGGGTGTTCGGCTGGACGAATCAAATGCCTGAACTGATGAGGTCGCATCATCTGGTCATCAGCAAAGCCGGCGGCGCAACCGTCCAGGAAGCCATCGCCGCGCGTTGCCCGATGATTGTCAATCAGGTCATCCCCGGGCAGGAGGAAGGCAACGCGGAATTGATCTGGCGGTACCATCTCGGCGCCATCGGCGAGAAAAACCGCGAGGTTGCCGAATTGGTGGAAAAGGCCTTCACCCAGCGCGCGGCGCTCTGGTCGGAATGGCGTACAAACCTGCAAAAGATCAGCCGGCCTGACGCGGCATTGCGTATCGGCGAGCTCATTCTGGGTGAAGCGGACCATGACACACCCGGCCGCAAGGCAGTCAAGTTGTTCGAGACCGCGCCGGATCGTGTCATGCGCACCGCGCCGCGGCAAAGTGGCAACGTCAGCCATCCGCAGATGCTGCTCTGCGATTTCCACATCCACTCCAATTATTCCGACGGCAAGTTGAGTGTGCCGGAGATTGTGGACTTCTACGGCGAGCGCGGGTTCGATTGCATTTGCATCACCGACCACCTGGCGGATCCGAGCCGCCTGATCGGCAAGCTCTCTGAACTGGCCAACTGCACGCTGGGCCAGGAACAGGTCGAAGAATACTTTGCGGTAATTGAACGCGAACGGCAGCGGGCGTGGCGCCGGTACCAGATGCTGGTGATGACCGGCATCGAATTCAACAAAGACGGTTACACGCGCAAGACTTCCGCGCATTTGCTGGGCATTGATTTGAAGGCGCCGATTGATGCGTCGCTCCACATTCCCGAAATCATCGAAAAAATCCACGAGCAAGGCGCCCTGGCGGTGGCTTCGCACCCGCACATCATGAAAAGCGAGTGGGGCAAGAACACGCTGTATCTCTGGGAAAACCAGGAAAAATTCGCGCCCCTGCTCGATGCCTGGGAAATCGCCAATCGCAATAACATCTTCAACGACATCGGGCTCAAGCGGCTGCCGTTCATCGCCAACAGCGATTTTCACAAGCCCAAACACATTTATTCGTGGAAGACGCTCATCCACTGCGAAAAGGATGCCGAGGCCATCAAGGATTGCATCCGCCGTAACGAACACGTCGCCATCACACTTTACCGTGATTTCGCCGGCGCGGTACCCAAGCCCGGGCGGCACGGTTTCGATTCACCCCCTGCCGTTGTTCCTTATTTTCAGGACCGGTTGCCGCTGCACGCCCTCAATTCGTAAAACGACCTTGTCGTCTATATCTCTTGGAAATACCGAATCAGCGTATCCGGCTGACAGAGAATATTGGACCTCAAGTGACGCTATATTGCTCTACGTGTTTCTGGGATTGACCAGGCAAAAGAATAAATTCCCCGTGGGCTGTGTGAGGGCGACGCGTTCGTGCCGTGTCTTTCTGCAATTTGAATGCGCATACGTTCAAATACGTTAAAGCGTAAAAGAGCAAAAACTAAAGCCCCCTCACACACCGAAAGCCAATGCTGCTGCTGGCGACGTACGGGACGGCGTCGTTGCGACACGCGCACCGCGCGAAGGAGGCGACGTTGAAGTAACTGCCGCCGCGCCGCACACGGTCGCTCAACGGTCCGACCGGCCCGCGTGGATCGGCGCCTCCCAAATACGGACTGCCGGCCGGATAAGCCGGCCCGGCATACCAGTCCCAACACCACTCCCACACATTCCCAGCCATGTCATTCAAGCCATACCCGTTTGCCGGAAACGTTCCCACCGGACTCGTCCAAGGAGACGCCCCGCCTCCATAAATCTGCGTCCCGCCCAAATCGTAGGGTTGGCCGGAGCCAGGATAGTAGTTGGCATTTGTTTCCGAAATGAGATCGCTCCACGGAAACCGCTGCCCGCTCAACCCGCCACGCGCCGCCTTCTCCCACTCCGCTTCCGTCGGCAGCCGATACCCATTCGCTCCCCAGTTCGCATACACCGTGGTTCCATTGTCGCCACTGGTGAACAACTGCGTCAAGTTCGTATCCGTGTAATAGACCGGCGTCAAATGTGCCTGCGCTGACCGCGCATTGCACCACTTCACACAGTCATACCAGTCCACCAGTTCCACTGGATAGTTCGTCGCCTTGCCTGAACCGGCATTCACAAAAGTATACCCTTGGTTCGTGGCGTAGGTATAGACCGACTGCCATTGATTGGAACTCACCAGATTCGTGTCCATGTAAAAGGCCGACACATAAACGGTCGCGGGAATCGCATCGGTCTCGCCATCCAAAGTGTCCCCGTTCGTGAACGACCCTGCCGGAATGAGTGCCATGCCCGGAGGGATTAACCGGTAAAACTGCTGTGTGCCGGAAATGGGATTGGTCACGGTGTATGGCCCATTGACAATGACAGGTGCGGGAGAAACGGGACTCCAAACCGACGCCGAGCCGAGATTGAGGGTGGATTGCAAAGCAAGCCCGGCGGTATTATTGGTTGGCCACGTCAAGATAACATTTGTTCCGGAAAGAGTGATTGTCAGTTGCGCCGTCGCGGAGCTGGCCAGTGTCAAGCCGAGACCGGCTACCAGCGCGGGCCGGAGGAACAGGTTTTTAATGTGCGATTTCATTGGTTAATCCATTTGATAAGATTATTTTATCGCACCGCCTGAATAAGTCAAGGCAAAAGTGGCCACCACCGGGCCCCACCAGACATTCGCGGGCGCCTCTGAGCCAACAGCGATTTCCACAAGCCCAAGCACATCTTTTCGTGGAAGACGCTCATCCACTGCGAAAAGGATGCCGAGGCCATCAAGGATTGCATCCGCCGCAACGAACACGTCGCCATCACGCTCTACCGCGATTTCGCCGGTGCGGTGCCCAAGCCCGGGCGCCACGGTTTCGATTCACCCCCTGCCGTTGTTCCTTATTTTCAAGACCGGTTGCCGCTGTCCGCCATTAATTCATGACGCACCGGGAGCGCCGGGGCGCGCCGGCATCCTGTCGGCGGGTCTTTTTACCGTGGTTGAATCGGGGCAGTGTCAGGTAGGGCGCGTCACTCCCCCTCCGCGAGGCGAGGCGGCGAGGAGACGAATTAAATTGCTCCAGCAGCCGGCAGGATACCAGCGCTCCCGGGTTCAATAACCGAGTTCTTTTTTCCGTTCCGCCGCGGTCGGCAACGGTTCCTTCTTTTTCAGGAGGGCTTCCCGGCCCGCCCCCTTGACCTCTTTGGCCTGAGCCGCGTTGAACGCAACGTCTCCCCGGAACTGCTCCGGCACATCCGCCTCGGCATAAATGGCTTCCACGGGGCATTCCGCCACGCAAGCCTGGCAGTCAATGCACTCCTCCGGGTGGATGACCAGTTGATGGTCCAGCTCGTAAAAGCACGCCACGGGGCATACCTCCACGCAATCGGTGAACTTACACTTCGCGCATTTATTGGTAACAACGTGTGCCATAATCAATCCCTCCGACCTTATTTTCCTTGTAAGCTTCAACTTATTGGGCAAGTTTGCAAATGTTTTTTAAGCCCAACTTGACACTGCGGTCGGAGCGCCGGCCTCCGGCCCGGCTGGCACGGACGTTGCGCTTGGTAACGCGCCGGATCGGAGACCGGCGTTCCGCTGACGCCGCAATGGCTTGGCAGCAGTGCGAAATTGCGCCCCGGAGCATGTGGCCTTTTCGGTCCATTCTGCCGTGCAAAAATTGAATGGAAAAAAGGGGCCAGATTGTGGAATATTGACTCATGGCAGAGAAAGACACAGAGAATGGCAGCCGTCCCATCACTTCGATGGAGGAAATCCAACAGGGATGGCACACTCTGGCGTCGAGAGTGGACCAACTGGAAGCCGAACGCAGCGCGTTGGAACAGGAAAACAAGTCGTTGCGAACGCTCCTGGAAAAGACCATCGAACACCGGCAGAAATCGCACGGTGAACTGGTGAATCTGATCGCCGGCCTGGTGAGCAAACTGCCCATCAGCGACGTTGGCGTGGTGGTGTCCCGGCTGGTGGAGCATAACACCCACGTCAACGAAGTCTGCGCCGCGCTGGCCAACGGCAAAATTGAAGGAAACGTGCTGCAACCGGCTATCCTGAAGGTATTGGAGCAAACCAAACGCGACCTGGCCGCCGCCGTAAAACCAACTGTGGACGAACTGATCCGTCTGGACACGCCGCTCGAAACAAAAATACTCCAGTCCCTGATTACTCAGCCGGACTCGTTCTTCTCACCGGAAACCATCCGGGCCAATCGTTGTTTCGTCAAGGGCCAGGTGTCGCGGGAGCGGATTGTCCGCGAATTTGGCGAGCCGGCGCTGGTTGGCTTCAACGATTTGACCACCGATTCCAAGCTCAATCCGCGCCCCAAGCCCGAGGAAATTGTACTGGGATTCAAAAGTGATTTCGAGGCGCTGCTCCGGCAGGACCCGGCCTTGCCGGCGGATAAACGGAAAGAATTGCTGGCGTTGTACCGGAAAATTCAGCGCAGCAAGGCGGCCACCGCCGAAGCCCAGGCGCAAAAAAACGCCTTCTTGAAACTCTCGTTCATCCTCGAACTGCTTCATTACTACAACCATCAAAACACCGAAGCGCCCGAAGGCACCTTTGCCCAACGCCTGCCGGCCGTGATCGAACAGTTGGTGGTCACGAACGATCAGGACAACCTGGATGAAAAATTGATCAAACAGGCGGAGAGTTTGCTGGCCTTCGTGGCCGGGCACGACCAACGCCTGATGATTGTGAACAACATCGGCAAAGGCGGGCGGGCGGGCCGGACTTTGAAGTTTGTCCTCACCTTGCGAATGGAGAAGGTGCCTGAATTGGACGGTGTAATTGCCACGTTTGTCAAACATCTCCTCCCCAATCAAAAGGCGCCGCCGCCCCAACAGGTCGCCGCAGTGGTGCGGTTGATTAAATCCGAACCGCAACGGCAGGTGGTGAAGGCCATTGCCACTTCGACCCGGATTCGCAAGGACGAGGCAGAAGCCCTCGGTTTGGCCCTCGGCCAGGAATTGGGTTTGAAAGGGATCGAAGTGGAATTGAAGAAACCCGAGATGACCCTCACGCCGGAAATGGAACAACGCATGGCCTGGGAAAACATCAAAGCCCGTCTCACCCAGCGGGCTTCGCCCAATGACATCGCCACGGCCATCCGCGACCGGCTGCACGCCAAATATGATGCCGACGAGGTCAAGCAAAGCTGGCTGGCATTGACCGCAGCCGAACCGATGGCCTTGGTTCGAATTTTTTGCCTGCTGCCTTACCTGCCCGACGGGCAAACCGATCCGATGGCCCAGGCCATCATGGAATCCTACGTCTCGCGGTTGACGCATGAAAAATACGCGGAAACCTACGCCAAGGTCGTGCACGCCTTGCGAAACCTGTTCAAGGTGAAACCGGACAGCCCCGCTTTGGTGAATTTTATTTCCCTGGTGAAATGGGTGAATGCCGAAGCCGCCGACAAATTGAGCCAGGACATCGGCCTGCCGACCCGGTGAAATTGCTTACAACAAAGCCGTGAGATAAATCACCACCGCTATCCCGACCAGCGCCATCAGCACCGCGATCAGGTAGGCCAGTCCCGTGTCGAAAGCCGTTCTGGTTTCACCCCGGTCGAGTGCGCGAAGGTAACGATGATACCGGATCGCAGCCGCCAGCGAGACAATGATGCCGATGGCAATCAGAGCGATGCCAGCCGGAATGGAAAAGCCGGATTCCGAATTTTTGGCGGCCAGTTTTTCAAGGGCCAGTTCGTGAAGAAACAGGCCGAAACGGGCAATCACAAAGCCAAAACCCATGAGCGCGACTCCGGTCCGAAGCCACGCCAGAAACGTGCGTTCGACCGCCAGATAGGTTCGCGGATCGGAGGTTGAACCGGTAGAATCTTCCTTGTTCATGGCAAAAATCCTGCGCTTGTTTGCACCAAGCTAGGCGGAACAAACGTTTTCGTCAATCACTCCCCTTTAGCGGCAGCCATTGGCCGCCGCTACACACTCTCTTCATCGCCACAGGTGCTTGGGATATTTCCGCTGCAACTCGGACTTAATACGCGGATAATGCTCCCGCCAGAAATTAGCAAGGTCTTGCGTGACCTGGATCGGCTTCATCCCGGGTGTCAGGATGTGAACCGTCACCGGCACGCGGCCCATCGCGATCTTCGGCGTCTGATTTACATCGTAAAGCTCCTGAATCCGCAGCGCGATGTACGGCGATTTGCCGTCCTCATATGCCACTTTGGGCGTGCGGCCGTTGGCCAGCGCTAATCGCTCGGGCGCGTGTTTGTCCAGCAGCTCGCGTTGCGCTGCCGACAACCACGACATCACCAGCGGTTTCACTTCGCGTTCCTTGATGTCTTTGTAACTCACTGCGCCGTGGCAAAGCTGTTCGATAATGTGTTTGCGGTCGCCTTCAGTAATGGCCGGCAATTGCAATTCCGGACAGTGTCGGCAAAGTAAATGCAACCGGGCCAGCCACTGCTCGACGCTATGGTCCCAATTCGGCAACGGCAGCCGGCCGGCAAGAATTTCATCGGCCAGCAATCGCGCCGCGGCGTCGGCAGGCGGCGGTTCGACCCGCTTGGCCGACAAGGCCAGTCCGCGGAATCGAACCAGTTCGGCGGCCTGTACACGCCTGGTGGTTGAGTCGAACTGGACGTGAAGCTCGGATTTGAGGTCATCGGGAAACAATTCACGCAACCAATCAGGTTCAATGGCCGTGGCGAGCGACAAAATCGTGTTTACGTCCCTGCCCTCAACCTCGCGGATTTCGGCAGCAACGAAAAGCGGGCTGTGTTGGACGGCGCTTTCGCGCGCCAGCACACCGCGCCGGTTATGAACCAGTTCACAACGCAACGTGCCCTGGTCCAGCCGGTGGGTCACGCGATCACTGAAACCGATAAGAATGCATTTTTGCAACGCCTCATCCTTGATTTCACGCGGCTGGATGTCGAGACCTTCGGCTTTGGCGATGCGGAGAAATTGGTCGAACAACGGCCCGACCTGCCGGGCGGTCACGGCGTGGATGCCCAGCCGACGGCACGCATCCATGCGGAATTGATTTTTTGCGGCGTAATTCCATGCCCGCATCAGGATCCAGAAATCCGACGACGCCTTGTCGCCGAACAAATCTTCCCGCGCAGACGTAACTTCGCGTCCGACGTTGCGAAGCAGCAAATCTCGGCCCTGGGTCAGCGCAGCCACGAGACAGGCCTGATGGACGCAGCCGTACTCCTGCGCTGCCAGTAACATGCGGGAATAACGCGGATGTACCGGAAACGCCAGCATCTTGCGGCCGACCGGAGTGATTTGTAGCGCAGACGTCCTCGTCGGCGGGTTCGGCGGGCATCCATGCCCGCCGTTGGTGAAACTGGCGGCGGAGACGCCACCAGAACTCGCAGGCGAGGACGCCTGTGCCACGCTGTTTGTCAACGCCCCCAAATCCTCCAACAATTCCTCCGCGTGCGTCAGTGAGATTTCGTCCGGTTTCTCCAGCCAGCGAAAATTCCGCAGGTCCTCGACACCCGAAGCTTTGAGCGTGAGCACCACTTCGGCCAAATCGAGCCGCTTGATTTCCGGCAATTCCTGTGGCGCGCGCTCGTCGTGTTCCGGCCGCGACCAGAGCCGCACGCAAACGCCCGGCGCCGTCCGGCCCGCGCGTCCCGCCCGCTGGTCGGCCGAGGACTGGCTGATCTTCTCAACCAACAGCGTATTGATGCCGCGATTGGCATCGTAGCGCGGAATGCGCGCCAACCCGCTGTCAATCACCAGGCGAACGCCGTCAATGGTGATGGAGGTCTCGGCAACGTTGGTGGCCACGACGACCTTGGGCTGGTCATAACGCGCGACGGCCGCGTCCTGGTCACGCGGCGGCAATTCGCCGTGTAACGGCAGCAGCAGGTGACCCTTCGACTCCGGCATGTGTCGGATGGCCTCGATGGTCTGGCTGATTTCAAAACCGCCCGGCATGAAAACAAGCACATCGCCACCATCACCGGAACGGATGTGATTGACAAACGCCTCCGCCGCAAGTTCCCAGACCGGCGGCGCGCTTGCACCCAAACGATGCGGCAGGTATTCGATCTCGACCGGGTACACACGGCCCTCAGAAGAAAGGACGGCGCAGTGAAAATTACTCGTAGCAGCCGAAGTGAGTCGGCTCTGACTTTTAACCGATGAAGAATGAGCGGACTCACGTCCGCTGCTACATGGAGAAAGATATTTCTCCAACGCCCTCGCATCGAGCGTCGCGGACATGACGACGATGAGCAGGTCGGGACGTTGCTGCTCCTGAATGTCCAGCGCGCGCGCCAGCGTGATGTCGCCGTAAAGGTGGCGCTCGTGAAACTCGTCGAAAATGACGGCCTGCACTCCGCGCAACGTTGGGTCCTGAATCAACTGCCGCAACAGAATGCCCTCGGTTTCGAACTTGATGCGGGTGGCAGTACTGACGCAGTTTTCAAAACGAACCTGATAACCGACTTCGCGGCCCAGCTCGACACCCAGTTCCCTGGCCACGCGCGATGCCAGCAGGCGCGCGGCCAGCCGGCGCGGCTGGAGAATCACCACCTGACCGTTGCCGAGCAACCCGTGCTTGAGCAGCATTTGGGGAACCTGCGTGGATTTACCCGAGCCGGTAGGCGCAGACAAAATCAGCCGCCGGCCGGATTTCAAACGCGAAATGATTTCGGCTTCAATCTCGTAAATGGGCAAGCGGCCATTCATCAACGCGCCCATTTTAGCGTCCGGCGGGAAATGGGAAAAACAAAAGGATCACGGCGTTTTCGGCGCGCTCGCCAGCTTCCCCTGGGCGGTTTCAATCAACTCACGGATGCGCCGGGCATCGGCCTTGGTATGCCCGTGGCTGGCCAGCGGATCACTGCCGCCGCTGGACTCAATCAAAATATTCGACCAGATGAGTTCGGTCTTGATGTGCACCGAGGCGACCTTGGTGATGCTGATGCTCATTTCGTCCCGGCTGAACCAGGAACGCTTGTGCCGGACGACCGCCTGGTCCGTCACTTCAATGACGGTGGGAAAAAGAAAATTCCCGTGCGTCCAGCGGCTCGCCTGAAATGTCTCTGAAGCCATGGACAAAATGTGATGCAGCACCACGATTTAGGCAATTCGATTCAGAACTCAGGGAATTGGATTTACGAACCACAATTCCAAACTCCCTCACTGTGTGCGAAACAAGAGGCAGTTAAAACGCTCGTCCTCACCCCGGCCCTCTCCTCCAGGAGAGGGAGAATCATTCGGCGCGTTCTTTAAGAGCCCGCAACTGGATTGGCCGAATGATCAGTCGTAAAACTCGAAAGCGTGAAAGTGGAAGTCCTCTCCTGGGGGAGAGGATTCAGGTGAGGGCGGACGTCAAAACAAACTTGCACTCAGGACGACGCCGCTTCCTTGCCGGCGCGCTAGTCAATCACCTTTCCCTTCTCCAGCGTCACCAGACCGCCGTGTTTACTGCTTGACGATAAGCACGCTGCAATGGGCGTGATCGCTGATGCGGTCGGCGGTGTCACCGAGCAGCCGGCCCCACAATTCCGAATGGTCGCTATGGCCGATGATAATCAGGTCGTAGCCGCCATCCTTGGCAAAGTTCACGATGACCTTCGCGGCATGACCGGCGCGGGTTTCGCAGGCGATTTCAACACCCTGCTGTTTCGCCAGTTCCGACACCTCGCGTTTGCGTTCCTCGAAATAATCGGCGGCGGCCTCGGCTTCACCCTCAGGTTCGCCGGGCAGGTCGGCGTGCCGCGGCAATGGTTGTCGCACCCAAAGCGCGGTCAGTTGGGCGTTGTAATGTTTGGCGGCGACAGCGGCGCGTTCGAGTGCGGCCTTTCCGCCTTTCGACCCGTCGTAACCCACCAGTATTTTTCGAAACATGGGCAGCATGATTTCCTCACTTTTTCGTTGCCCCGATATCGGATGTCGGGGTGTTTTTCCGGTTATTGATTTTCTCGCTGTAAAATTTGCCCCATTCCACCATGGTTTCAATCGTTGGCTGGAAAAACTTTTGCGCAATCAGCGTCGGCACGAACGCGCTCAAAATCACCACCGTCACCAGCACGGTATATTGCGACTGGTTAATGATCTGGTTTTGCAGGCCGAACAGCGCGGAGATGGTGCCGAACGTGAGGCCAGTCGCCATCAGCAGCGTCGTGTAATGTGCCTCGCGATTGCGCATGTAAAAGATTTTTGTGGAGGGCCAGACGCCGATGTATTTGGTCACCAATTTTATCAACAACAGAATAACGATGAGTCCCAGCGACGCCCACAAGTCAGGCAGCGAAACGAACAGGCCGGCTTTGATGAAATAAAACGGCGTGAAAATCGTGAACGCAATGGTGCGCATCCGGCGCACGAGCGTCTTGTCGCGCAGGAAAACGCCCGCGATGACCAGGCCGACGAGGTAGGCTGGCAGGACCGCTTCGCTTTTGGCGGTGGTCGCGAGACCACCGAGGAAAAACAGCACGAGAAAAATGAATTTCACCTCCGGTTCGCTGACCCGGGTCGCACCCAGTTTGGTGATGAGGAACCGCGTCAAGCCGGGTATAAACCAGAGCATGACCGCTGTGACCACAACGAACACCAGTAACCAGAGATCGAAGTTGGCAAAGAGCGTGCCCAGCGCGAGCACGGTCCCCAAATCGGTGATGAAGCACGCAGCCAGAATCGTTTTGCCGAGCGGTGTATCACCCTGGCCACTCTCAATCATGACGGCATAAACGACGGCGACGGAGGTGGTCGAGAGCGCGATACCGGCGATTTGCGCCTGATGCAGCGGCCAGCCCAGGACAAATTGCGCGAACAGCCAGACGGCCGCGAACGGAAGCGCGAAGGACAAAATGCCGATGGTCATGCTGGCGCGCAGATTGGCGCGAAGCGAAACCGGGTCAATTTCCGCGCCCGCCAGAAACGTCAGCACACCGCTGCCGAGCATCGCCAGAAAATTCGTCCAGTCCGTGGTTTGTAAAATATGCTGGCCGCCGGCGAAATGGATGTTGCCCGCGGCCACACCCACCAGAATCTCGATGAGTGCCACGGAAATGCCAACGCGAATGGAAATCAGACTGGCCAGAAATGCCAGTCCCATCCAAATTGCCGCCACATACCAAACGTTTTCCATAAAAAAACTCCTGCGAATGTTTGTTCACTCGTAGGAGTCATTAGCACTGAAATGGTCAGGCAGTTTCCCTTGTGCGGGCTGGCAAACTCCATTGCCTGTTGGCAGTAAACCGCCAATCCGCCTTTGTCGCAAGCAATTTTATCGCCCTTTCATCACACACCTGATTCGGCTCCGACTATGCTTCATTTTGGCATTTCGCATTTCGCGGCTTGGCTTTAGGGTTGAGCCTGTCCGCCGAACCAAATGAGAACACTGCACACCTACCTGACCCGCCAGGTGCTCGCGTCGTTGTTGCTGGGCATGGCGGTGTTCACTTTCGTGTTGCTGATTGGCGATGGGCTCAAGGAAATCCTCCCCCTGCTCATTGGCGGCCAGGTGCGGCCCGGCATTGTACTGGAAGCGATTGGCCTGTTGATTCCGTTTTTCTGGGTCTATGCGCTGCCCATGGGGCTGCTGACGGCCACGTTGCTGGTGTTCGGCCGGTTTAGCGCTGACCAGGAACTCACCGCCGCGCGCGCCAGCGGCATCAGTTTGCTTTCACTCGTCACGCCGGTTTTGCTCCTGAGCCTGTTCTGCTGCGTCCTCAGCGCGTGGATCAACCTGGATTTGGGGCCGCGCTCGCGCGTGGCGTTCAAGGAGCTGACCTTCCGCGCGAGGGCCGACCTGGCGCGGCTCCAACTGCCTGAACGACAATTCATCCGCGACTTCCCCGGCTACATTATTTACGTGGACAAAAACCACGGCGGCGATTTGCAGAACGTGATGGTGTTCGTGCTGCAAAACGGAACCAATATCACCACCACCATTCACGCACCGCAGGGACGGTTGAAGGTGGACCCACCAAACAAGGAACTGACCCTGGATTTATTGAACGCCCAAACGGTCAAGGTAAACCCGAACGGCAGTGTGACCATTAATTTCTTCAAGGGATGGTCCTCGTACACTTACCAATTCCCATCTACCGACACGCCCATCTACCATCCGTCCATCAGCGACATGACCTTCTGGCAATTACAGGGTGAACTGGACGATTTGAACCGGAAACTCAGTTTGCCACCGGACCTGGACGAAGTGGGTCCGGAAGGACGTCTGATGAAATCCCATGAAGCGGAGAAACAACGGGAGGACTTGACGGAACCGATTCGCGTGGAAATGCACCGGCAGGTTGCTTTTTCCTTCGCGTGCTTCAGTTTCACCCTCATCGGTATTCCGCTCGGCATCCGTGTTCACCGCCGCGAGACGAATGTTGGCGTCGCCGTTGCGTTGATCCTCGTGCTGATTTATTACACCTTTATCATGGTGGGCGAATCGCTTTCGGCCCGCCCCGAATTTGCGCCGCACCTGATTTTCTGGCTGCCCAATTTTATTTTCCAGGCCGTCGGCACCGTCCTGCTCTGGCGCGCTAACAAAGGTATTTGAAGCATCAACCACGGATGAACACGGATTCGCACGGATTTTTATTTGGCAGTGCGGCCAGCCTCCTCGCGATTCATCGGAGTCCTCTGTCCGCCGGATGCCTGATTTGCAAAAAGCGGCGCGCACGGAGTGACGCGCCCGACCACGGAATTCCATCCGTGTTCATCTGTGTCCATCTGTGGTTAATCTAGTTTTTCCGCCGATACACTTTTCCCACCGCCGCCTGGTCCACAGGTTTGACGATGAGTTCGTCAATGTTCACGTGCGCGGGACGGCTGGCAATCCAGACCAGGATTTCCGCAATATCCCCGGCGGTCAGCGGATTGATGCCTTCATATACCTTTTTCGCGCCGACCGCGTCGCCTTTGAAGCGCACCAGCGAAAATTCCGTCTCCGCCAGGCCGGGGTCCACCGTGCCGACCCGAATGCCCGTGCCGAGCAATTCGAGCCGTAGCGCGCGGGTGATTTGCAGTTCGCCCGCCTTGGCCGCGCAATAGACCGCGCCGCCTTCATAAGCCGTATGGCCGGCCACCGAGCCGATGTTGATGATGCTCGCCCCTGCGTCATGCGGCATCAGCGGCAGCGCCGCGCGCGTCATGCGCACCACACCCAGCACGTTTGATTGAATCATCGCTTCCCAATCCGCATCCTGGCCCCCGGCGACCGTGTCCAGGCCGTGCGCGCCGCCAGCGTTGTTGACCAACACATGCAGACCTCCGGCTCCGGACTTCCGACCCCCGATTTTCTGCCGAACCCACGAAATGAAGGCTTCAACGCTGGAGGTTTTGCTCACGTCGAGTTCATGAAACAGCGCCTCCCCTGCCCCGGTTTGCTTCGATTCGGCGGCAACGGCTTTCAGCCGGTCAACGCGCCGCGCGCCCAGTAGCAGCTTTGCGCCTTGGGCGCCAAACGCCCGCGCCGCCGCCGCGCCGAAACCCGATGACGCGCCGGTAATCAAAACCCATTTATTCTTCAGCGAATTCATCCGACAGAATCTTCATCCGCCATTGACTTAGTTCAAGGTGAAAGTATTGCCGAGGCAGGGTCAGTGCGCCGCCCCTTCCGCGGACGCCGCAGGACGATGTCAATACCAACAAATACTGATTGCGTCATAGTGCGTCTGAAATGACCGGGCGCAACCCGCGCATCGTAACCGTAGCGCAGGCTGGCAGCCTGCCGTATCGCGGATTGGCAATCCGCAGGCGTGCCGACTGTCAGTCGGCGAAATGGCAGATTAACAAACTGCGCTACAACGATAAACGGCGGCCGTTGACCTTGTCACTAATTTTTGAACGTGCAGGCGGGACGCGCCTCTTCTATTGTCGCGCGACGCTGATTTCTATGAATACCAGAGCATTGTCCATTGTCTTTGCCACCTTCACCCTGTCGGTTTTATGTTGCCGGGGAGGCAATGACACCAACTTTGACGTGGCCATCTATATTCCCGTGGGCGTGGTGCGCAGTTTTGAAGATCCCAAAAAATTGCAGGACGACTGGAATCGCATCAGCGCCCAATTGAAGGTGGACAAGGTTTATATCGAGGTGCAGCGCAATCGGGAGCTGGCGAGCGACGAACTGCTGGAGCGCGTTAAAAAATTCTTCCTCGACCACGGCGTGCGCGTGGCGGGCGGGATGGCGTTGTCCGACGGCGGCTTCGGCCAGTTCAAATCATTTTGTTACACCGACCCACAGGACCGGCAGTTCATCCGGAACGCGGTGGAACTGGCGGCGCGGCATTTCGACGAAGTGATTCAGGACGATTTCTTTTTTGTGAACACGAAGACCGATTCCGACATCGCCGCCAGGGGAACGAACAGTTGGACGCAGTTCCGGCTCGCCTTGATGGATGACGCCGCAGAAAACCTGATCATCAATCCCGCGCGCGCGGTCAATCCCAGGGTCAAACTCATCATCAAGTTCCCCAACTGGTACGAGCATTTTCAAGGGCTCGGCTACGACCTCGACCGGGAGTCCAAACTGTTCGACGGCATCTATACCGGCACGGAAACGCGTGACCCCGTCATCACCGACCAGCATTTGCAGCCATATGAGAGCTACGAAATCATCCGTTATTTTGACAACATCAAACCCGGTGGCAATGGCGGCGGCTGGGTGGACACGTACAGCATCCGGTACATTGACCGCTACGCCGAGCAGCTTTGGGACACGATGTTTGCCAAGGCGCCGCAAATCATGCTGTTCGAATGGTCGGCCATGAGCCGGCCCATCGTGCCGGGCGACCGCGAAGCCTGGCACGATTTACCCACCAGTTTCAATTACGAGCAAATGCTGAAAAACTTTCATCCCGACCCGTCCATCGGATTGGCAAACCCCACCATTGCTTCCGTCGTGAGTCACAGTCTAAAACCATTGAACTTATTCCTCGGCCGGCTTGGCAATCCGATGGGCATCGCCAGCTACAAACCCTATCAATCCACCGGCGAAGATTTCCTGCACAATTACCTCGGGATGATTGGCGTCCCGATTGAGATGTATCCGTATTTCCCCACCAACTCGGACATGGTGCTGCTGACCGAAGAAGCGAAGTTTGACCCCGACATCGTCGCCAAAATCAAAGCGCAACTCGTCGCCGGCAAATCCATCGTCATCACCTCCGGCCTGCTCCACGCGCTGGCAGACCGGGGTATCAACGACATCGTGGAACTGCGCTATACGGACCGCAAACTGCTGGCGCGCGAGTTTTACGGCGGATTCGGCGCCGGCAACGGGGCCGATCTCGGCAACGACACGAACGCGGCCATCCTGCTGCCGGTGATTGAATTCCTGACCAACGACGCGTGGCCGTTGGTGCGAGCGATGGCCAACGGCGGCGCGTGCCCGCTGTTGCTCATGGACCGCTATTCCCAAGGTGTGCTTTACGTGCTGACCATTCCCGACAACTTTGCCGATTTATACCGGTTGCCGCCCGCCGTCACGAGCGCGGTCAAAGGCTATTTGCTGCGCGGTTTTCCCGTTCGCCTGGACGGTCCCAGCCAGGTCGCGCTGTTCGCGTATGACAACAATACCTTTATCGTGGAATCCTTTCTACCCACGGAAACCGACGTGAAAGTGTCCGTGACTGGCGATTACACCACGCTGCGGAATCTGGTCACCGGCGAAGACCTGGCCGGCCAGGCACCGCAAGAACCGATGGGCTTTGGCGCACGCCGGCCAGCGCCTGATGAAGAGCGCGAATCCTTCACCGTGCATCTGCTGCCTCACAGCTACGAAGTATTTGAGATGGAGAAATAGAACGGCTGCCACTGCTTAATAAACCAGCACCAGCGCCGCCTACCCTGTAGCAGCGAGCGTCAGTTCGCTCTAACTTCAGGTAGGAATTATGAGTCGACTCACTTCGGCTGCTACTTTAATAAACAAGAACGAGTACCGCCGCATTCTGCGCCTGCTTCACCACGTCCTCAAATTTCTCATCCTTTGTGTTCGGCGCTTTGAGCTTGGCATCCACATCCGGCACCGATTCGAGGACTGGGAAGGACGCCGTGTCGGCGTCCCTGAAATTGGGGACGGCAACATGCCGTCCCTCCCGGCTCTTAACCGCGTAATTCATCCCGCACTGCGGGATCGGGAAAACCGACCGTCGCCACCGTGCCGCCCAGATTCACCGTGCGACTGGCGGCAATGGGCAGTGGCGCAAACCGCCCGTCCGCCTTCAACAAAGCCAAATCATTGGCCGCATCCACCTGAACAACTTTGGCATCAATCAAACCCGCGCCCGTGACCAAACGAACTTTCATCGCATCCTTGATCACATGATAATTGGAAATCAAATAACCGTCGTCCGTGATAAAGAAGCCGGTGCCGGTGGCTTTTGGTTCATTTTCGGTGGAAACAATTTCATCTGGGCTTGGCGGCTTAAAATTTGATGAGCTTTCTGCACGCGGAACAAACTTTGCTGAAAGCTGTTGTGCTTCGGCAATTTGTTCGGGCGTCATACGCCGTTCCAAAATTGGTAAAAATTTCTTTGCAACATCATAATCTTGGGCGGACGCAAGGTTTATCCACTTGTAAGCTTCCAAGTAATTTTTAGGAATACCTTCTCCGTTTGCATAGCACGCACCGAGGTTATATTCGCCAACGGCATTTCCCTGCTCGGCCGCTTTTCGCCACCATCTGACGCTTTCAACAAAATCACGCGGCACGCCTTGACCATCATGGTAACAACCTCCGAGGTTAGCTTCTGCCGGCGCAAAATCTTGGTCTGCGGCCTTTTGATACCACTTCCCCGACTCGGCGTAATCAACTGACACGCCGTTACCGTTCTCATATTTGACGCCGAGATTATATTGCGATATTTCGTCGCCGCCTTCCGCCGCTTTTCGACACCACTTTGCCGCCTCAACATCATTTGTTACGTCTGTGGAGTAAATAAAATCAAGCGTCCTTTGGGCGAGATTAGCTCTGTAATCATCGTGTTGATTATCTGCGGTCAGTTCATAATAGTGAATCGCATTCGTAAGATTTTTAGCCAATGCATCGCCAGCGTAATATCGTCGAGCAAGGTCAAGTTGTGCGGTTGCGTAACCCTGATCCGCTGACTTCTCAATCCAGTGAATACCTTCAGTTATATTTGTTGCAGTGCCATTGCCTTTGAGATAAGCATCACCCGCGAAATAGTCACAGCCGCTATCGCCTAATTTTGCACCTCGCAAAAAGAAATCGAACGCCTTTGCAGGATTGTAGTCTGGTGAATCTGCGATAAGGAAATGATAGCCCACATAAAAGCACGCTTTTTTGTGATTTTGTTCAGCGGCTTTTAGCAACCACTTTGTTGCTTCTTCGTCATTGTTACCAAAGAAGCTTTTCCCTAATTCAAACTGTGCCTCGGCATCTCCTTTTTCAGCCAACACCTCCAAATCATTTGTTGTCACCGATCTGAGATCGAGTGCCCGAGCTGCATTGGTGGCTGGCGGATTTGTTGCAAATGTAGATTTGGACTGTTGAGCAGATGCTAAATTGGTCAGCATCAACCACAGAAAAATCCACGCAAACCGATTCGGCTTCATATCAGAGTCCAAAAAATTTCTTGATAGCAGTTCCCCATGTTGACCACACCTCTGCCAAGTTTCCCGCTACTGCGAGGCTGGCTACAGCTATTTGTTTGATTGGCTACTCAATGTTCTTAATTTCAATTTCAAATCCACCGAGCAATTTGGCTAGAAAGTTGTAAATCGCGGCGAAAATCACGAAGAAGATGAAACCGAAAATGCCGGCAAAGATCGGCCCCAGAAGGTAAAAAATTCCAATGATTCGGAGCTGGTTGTTGCCGAAGATGATCATTGGAATGCCGACGAGGGTGTAGATGAAGCCCATCAAAACATAGAGAGCGGTCATTATCTTGCTGGATTGTAGAATGGAGATGCGGATCAGTTGCTTTTTCATAGATTTGGTTGGTTAAAGTTGTGTGCTTCGCCTGTGGCCTGACGACGAGAACTGAGCCACGCCGGAACTACGATGTCAATCGCGACTTGTCGGGAAATGAAGCGGTTCATGATCGGAGGCAGTCTATTTTCCGAGAAATTTCTTAACGTGCACAAAGGCCCTGGCAATCACGACCAGATAAATGGCGGCCAGGATGGAAATAATGGCGATGACACACAACAGTTCCATCAGCGTCATCCCGAAAATCCGTTGTCTCTTTGGTGCCATAAATAAATTGTCGGCCATTACGCCCGACCAGGATTGCTTACTGCTTCTTAAGCACAAACTGACGAGTGCCGGGGGCCTCGAAGTTCAATGGCGCTTCGGAACTGCCAGGCTTATTGACCGCCAAAGTGACCGTGTCATTCTCGAACCGGTATAACCCGTAACTCGTTTTGCCAATAAATCGGGGGGCCGAACATTCGCTGATGGACAGAACGATCTGCTTCGGGCTTGCGTCCTCCCGAAGGGAGAAATCTCCCTTGTACCATTCGTTGGTATCCCCGCCACGGAACTCCCAATGCGCCCTGGAAACGACCAGACTGCACTCGCCCTTCATGCTGGCTCCGACCTCGTCACCTTTCCATGTCCCCTGGAGCCTGGCCGAGTCCGACTTGTGCAGCGCCGAGCACCCCGTTGCCCCCAGCAACACGACCACGCTTATCAAAACGAGCATATCCACTGTTCTGTTCATTGATTTGCCTTTCTCGATTGGTCTGTTTTGCGCTGATTCTCAATTTGCGCCACCACCGGGTTCGCTGATCACCCGCTTCGCGCCGGGCTTCAGGCCTGTGTATAATCCAAGCCCCAACACCGCTATCGCCAGCATCTGGATCAGGTGAAACACACCATTGTGGTCGAAGGGGACCCAGACCGTGAACGACAGGCGGCTGGCTTGAACCGTCGCCGCCGCCAGATTCAGAAAGATGGCTACGGCCACGATCCCTGCTCCCCTCAACCGATGTCTCGCCGCCAGAAAGGAGTAGATGGCCAGCGCGCCTGCCATCGCCACCGCCTCGTACACCAGAAAGATGACAAACCCCCCGTCGAGAAATTCGGTCAGCCCGAAGAAGATGGCTCCCACTCCGAGGCTGCACGGAACGAGACGCCGGGCGAGGGCATGGCCACGCCAGTCAAAAAAAACACCAACCAGGAACAGGGCCACCAGAAGTCCCAGACTCAAGTAGAGCGGTTTCCAAAGTGCAGCGCGCCAGGAATGCGGCATCTCCAGTCCATGTGCCGCGGATCCAAGAAAGGATACAAACGCCAGTAAACCGAATACCCAACACCACAACCCTATTCTCCAACGATCGCCGGTCGGAGTCCGCCACAGATATGCCAGAACGAACACGCACTCAATAGCCAGCACCGTATCGGTTGCGCTGGTCGTGATTTCAGTCGGTGAAGCGACTAAATCCATGGTTGGGGTGTTGATCCAGGGAACAGTTTAAGTCGGGTTCATATCGCACGCCTTTCAAGGCGTTACGGAATTAACTTATTCCTCACTTTCAAGCCTGTCCATAAGTTCTTTTAACCCGTGCGCGCTTCCCGCTTGAGCTCGGCCGCGCCTGGACCACGATGTCAATCCCGACTTTCGCGAAACGAAGCCCGGTTTGCACTTGACCCTGCGCCACCATCGGGCACGAGCATCGTAGCGCAGGCGTCTCCGCCTGCGGTTGGGGCGGCGTCCCGCCGCGCGAATCCACCTCAACCTGGATTCCTCGCAGCAGGACGCTGCGGGAACCCGCCGCCGGGACGGCTGGGCTACGGGAGAATTCAATCGAGTCCTCTCAAGGCCTGGCATCGTCCCGCATCTTGCGTGAGATAATGTCCAGCGCGCCGGCCAGCCGTTCGTGGGCACAGACGAAGCGCCACAAGAGCCTCAGCACGAAAATAATGACGGCGATTACGCAGGCGAGATAGGCCAGAACAAATAATCCTCCGAGCGATGCCATGATGTTGGGTTGCATGATTGGGTACAGGGTTGGTTTGTGTTTGATATTCAGTGTCGCCAACGATTCAAATCCCGCATGGCGGGATACAGCCGGCTCACGCCCTGCAATCTGGATTCTCAAATTTCGTAACTCAACTTGAAAATCCTCTCAACCTTCAACCCTCACCGGCAGCGCCAGCTTCATGGACCAACCAATCCCATATTGACTCGCATGGCGGAAACCTTGCCATCAGCCAAAATCAGCGCCACCTGCCAATGTCGCGTCACGACTGGAGTGACCCGACGGTCGGTGTCTTTGCGGTCACAATAAAGAAAATCTGCGGCCTTCAAATCCCCAAAGCTGCTGTTTTTCTTCACCGAACAGGTAAAATGGTGCTGCTCCATGATGTTCTGTGCATCGGCCAGCGAAGTGCCAACCGGAACCCAATGCTGAATCTGTGCCACTGCCTCCGCCGGCCGCTCGGAAAGCTTGTCACGGTGCGCGCATCCGCCGACGGCGAGCACGACGGCAAGTACAAGAATTCTCAGGACGCGTGATGGTGCTTTACGATTCATAGCTGAGTGGCTGTGACCGGAGACTGACTCTCAAATGAAGTCGTGACAATCCAATTTTTTTGACGTTTTCCAAAAGCTAAAATCATGGCGATGCTTCCTCGGATGGTGAAAACAGAAAGCGGGCATATCCATAGGCAATCATCTCATCCAGCACCGACCGAACGCCCTGGCTGGATTTCCACCAATGGCTCAGGTCGTAACCGCGGTCTTCGATGTCCATGACTCCGACCCGGGTGCCGTTGCCGAACGCTTTCTCGAATAACAACCGCGAACGCCGGGCATGCGCGCCCACGGTTATGAGATTAATCGTTTTGGGAGCGTCGCCATGCTCACGAAACCAATTCCGCAAGGCCATGGCCGCGGCATAGGTACGATCCCTGCGTTCATAGGGAGCCGGAACGGCCTGAACCGTGTCCTGGCTCATGCCCATCCGTAAAAGTGTCGCCGCGCCAAGTTCGGCGTAGGTTTTGTATTCGGAAAGTGGCGCGCCCCGATCCAATGGCCCACCGACGACGTAAAGTTTGTGATAGGGATTCCGCTGAGCTTCCGACATGGCGGTTTCCATGGCGTAATCCGGCGACCAGCCTTCCACCACGAGCATACCATCCGGCACGGGATCGTTGACCGCCAGAAACGTATCCGCATTCCGAAAGCCGAAAACGACCGGAAAACCGAAGAGGATGAACAACAGCAACCAACCACGCAGGGTCGGCAACCAGCATGTCCGCCGACGCAGCAACCCCCAATATTGCGATGAGACGGCAGAACTCATGGATTGATTTTGGGGAGAGTATTGGAACGCGGCCTGGCACTCCAGCCCGGTCTTGGCCAACGGTTCAGGGTTGGCCGCCGGCTCCTGTAATTCTGCCGGTCCATTTATTTTTCGACCTTGTATGACAGGGCCAGCTCATCGCCGGGTTTCCCGCGAATGCCCCAGTTCTCCCGGGGACTTTCTTGAATGGTGATTTCGACGTCCTGCGGCGCGATGCCCAGCTCTTCCTCGAATCGGCGGTAGATGAGGCGAATCAGTTCCTTCTTCGTCTCCCGGGTGCGTCCTTCAAACATGCTGATTTCAATGATGGTGTAGCGGGAACTGCGGTCCGGCGGATGCACGAAATCCTCCTCGTCCAGGGCAATGAAGCGGTGAAACCGTTTGTCGGCGGGTAAACCCAGAGCGGCGGTGACGCAGGCGTGTAACGTGTCGGAGATGGATTTCTTTCTCCCGGCAAGATTTTGGCGATGCGCGTAAATGATAATTTGGGCCATGATTTCTTTGGTTAAGAGCGGGAACTGAGCCACGCCCGGAAGCGGATGTCAATTCCGACTTGTCGCAAAGCGAAAAGGCCGGCCAGCCGGGCAAATCGGTCCACACTGATCAGACTAGAAATGTTGCAAGCCGATTGCGGCCACCATCAGGGGTGCTTCAGCGTGCCGTTGGTTGCGTCCGGGTTGTTTCCAAAGGAGGGTGCAATCATATTCGAGCTGCCCCTGGCAACTGAACGCCCTGCCCCGCCTGGCGAGGGAAGTGTTTCAAACGTTAAAATGGCTCCATCAACCCGGCCCGAATCTTTGCCACCCGACAAATTGTTGGTGGCGGAATTCAGCGTCCCGGCCGGCGTTATCGGTGAGGTCTTGTCGCCATGAGGATTCTGTCTTCCCCCGACCAGCGCTACGGCCACGCCTGAAACAATGACCAGCAAGACCAACCTTGCCCTGGATTTTCTGAAGAACCCTCTGGCCGGCCGGCGGCTGCCGGTCGAATAGGCCAACTGGTTTCTCCGCCGGTCACGCATGACGCCGGCCCGCTTCCAGTCCTTCCAGGCGTCCCACATCAAAACCAGCACGAACACACATCCCAACAAACCGATCCCATCGAACATCAGGTCGCCGAAAAACGGGTGTATCAATTGCAACATATCCTCCTTGTCCAACCGCCGGTCGCCGGCAGTCGGTGTCATGATCTTAGGAGACGAAGGGACAACAAATCAACCAACAATTTGAAACAATTGGGTGAAGATTCTGCGGCAACGATCGCCCGCGTGTGCCAGCTTTAATAAAAGAGCGGCTTACCGGGCTACAGCGCGAAGCGTTTTTTGCAAATTGAAGAAGCGCACAGCTATTTATTTTTTGGCTTAAAATCAAGATACGCCAGATTCATATTCCCTTCCGTGACGATGTGAAGGGTCAAAACCGACAATCCTTTGGGCAACTCCACTTCAGCCATATTCGACAGGAGGTTCCAATGATGCCACTGACGCCAGGCCAGGGGATCCCGGTCGGTGCGGGTTGAAATAATATTGATTGAGGAAGCCAGTGGTTTGCCATTCAGGTCCAGGGAAATCGTTCCGCCCCGGTTCGAAGTGTATAAGAGGTCAATGGTGTAAACCCCGGCCTTTTCGACCGACACGGTCAGGTTGAACCATTCGCCGGGCACCGTCCAACCGACATAAAGTTGTCCCTCGGGCGGCGTCACCAGGTTATAAGGATTGTTGTCAATCCCATCGTGGAACTTGGTGTAGGACGTGCTAACGCCCTCGTTTATCCGAAACTCGTTGAGGTACGTCCCGTTGGCCGGATTCAGCTCCCCGCTGCCATGGTTCTTCGTGTCCTGGTTGTGATAGGCGACGCCTTCTCCGCCCAGGTCGTAATAGGCGCATTGGACGCGTCCGGGAATTTTCTGCGGCCCTCCTTGATACTGGCTGTCTTGAAATGGCTTTCCCTGGTAATCCTTCAATCCAACGGAGGCGCATCCGCCAAAAAAGAAACCGACGGCGAGAACCAGGCTTGCGTGCTGAATCAATTGAGATTTTGTTTTCATGTCTGATTGAGCGGTGTTTCTAATTTGATTGTGTCAATGCTCGGAACGGCTGTCCATACTATTGATGCGAGGTTTCTTGCCCACACGCGGATGCCTGATAACGGGCAGCGCGGGATTTCCGGCAATGGCTACACTCCGCCGCGGCAGTCCCGAAAGCTTTCGGGGCCGGTAAGCCAGCGGAGCCAGGCTCCTGATTCGCGTTTTGCGCCGTCGCCGCTTGAAAACCCAGGTCAAGCGACGCGGCAATTTGGGGCAACGATAAACAGTCTACTTAAGCGGGTCTGGCTCCGGGGTTTCGATGGAAGCGTGGCGGTAATTAATTCCGAGTTCGTCCAGCCGCTGCGCGTGAATTTGCAGCCGGCGCAGGAAATCGTCCCAGTTGTGCGAGGCGGGTGATGACCACGTGATTTCGGCGATGGCGCATTCGCGCGGAAAAATCATGTATTCGGCGTGTTTCAAATTGGGGACCCATTCGGTCCACAAATTACCCTGCGTGCCGAGAATGTGCGATTGCAGTTGCGGCGGTAAATTTGCCGGCATCGGGTCAAAGGCATAAACCTTGCGCAACGTCAGGGGACCTCCCCAGGTGGCGGCCGGGGGTTCGGTGGCGCGATTGGCGGACTGGTAAAAGTCGAGGTAGCAATAAGCCGTAGGCGACATCACCACGTCGTGACCGGCACTGGCGGCTTCCTTCGCGCCACCGATCCAATCCATGACGACAGCGTTACTCGCGAGTCCGCCTTGCATAATTTCGCTCCAGCCAATCATCGTGCGTCCGTGGGCGCTCACGAACTTCTCCATGCGCCGCATGAACCAGCCCTGCAACTGGTCCTCGTTCGTGAATCCCTCCCGTTTCATGAGCGCCTGGCAGGCCGGACTGTTTTCCCAGGTTTCCTTCGGCACCTCATCCCCGCCAAGGTGGACGTATTTGCCCGGAAAGAGCTGGAACACCTCGGTCAGCACGTCGTCCAAAAATTTGAAAGTTTGGTCATTGGCCGGGTTATAGATGCCATTGAAAATCCCACCGGTGAGCGGCATGGTGAACGGCCCGCCGGTGCAACTGAACTGAGGATACGCCTCCAGCGCCGCCGTCGAATGTCCGGGCATTTCGATTTCGGGCACGACCATAATATGCCGTGCCGCCGCATATTTCAGCACTTCGTGAATATCAACCGGCGTGTAAAAGCCGCCGTAACGCCCGTCCGGGCCGTAGGCGGTTGTGGAATTTGGGTCAAAACCAAAACCAACGCCTGGCCGCCAGGCGCCGATTTGCGTGAGTTTTGGATATTTTTTGATTTCAATCCGCCAGCCTTGATCGTCCGTCAAATGCCAGTGTAACACGTTCAGTTTGTGCAACGCCATGGCGTCAAGGATGGTTTCAACTTCGGCCTTATTGAAAAAATGGCGGCTCACGTCCAGCAGCAGTCCGCGCCACTTGAAACGCGGCCAGTCTTCGAATTGAACGCACGGCATCTGCCAGTCCACGCCGTGCACCACGTTGGAAGAAAAAATTTCCGGCGGCAATAATTGGAACAGGGTTTGCAAACCGTAAAACAGACCCGCCTGGGTCGGCGCGCGAATCACGACCGTATCCGGCGTGACGGCAAGATCGTAGCCTTCCGCACCCAAATTCGTGTTGGCGTCCCTGGTCGTCAGCAGAATGCCGCCTTTGACGGCTTTGCCGGAAAAAAATTTCGCGTGGATGGTGAACGGATAACCGGTGGACTGACGAAGCCGCTCCGTCAAGAAGTCTGCGGTCTGGCGTGAAGCGGAATCCACATAGACACGGGTGCCCGGGGTGAGTTTAAAGCCGCCAGCCTCCAAGGTCACCTGCTGCGGCCACGGAATGATGGCCAGGCTGTGGGTGTCGGCGGCGGGAACCGTTATCGCCACCAGGCAGAGCAAAATTCCGGTGATGGAAGATTTCATTTTCATGCTCAATTTTCAGTTTTGGCAGATGGTGGTTCCGGTTTTTTTCCGCCTTCAAAATGTTCCTCGATTTCCTCCAAAGTTTTCCCCTTGGTTTCCGGCAGAAAGAACGTAGCGGTGACAAAATAAATCACGGTGAATCCAGCGAACGCGAAGAACATGGTCGAGTAACCGTATTTGCCGACCGTTGGCAGAAAGACGGCCGCGATGGTCGTCGAAACGGCCTGGTTGATGACCAGCGCGATGCTCATGCCGTTGGACCGGATGCGCGTGGGCATCAACTCTGACAGCGCCAGCCAGACGCAGACGCCCGGACCGGCGGCAAAAAACGCTATGAAGCTGAACAGGCAAATGGCCGTGAGCCAGCCGTTCCCCCTGCCGGGCACCGGTGTAATCAGCGCGGCGTCAATTTTTAGCGGCGCGGTTTTCGCTGCGTCGAAATTGCCGAATGGGCTCGAAAAAAAAGCGATGACTTTATTTCCGGGAAGGGAATTGGTGCGCGAGAGTTCAATCGGTGCGGCGGTCTCGTCGGAACGCCTGGCCGGAGTTGCGGACCGGAAATCGCCGTAGGAATAGATGATGACGAGTGTGGTGGGCTGGCTGGTCATTTTTCCGGCAAGAAGATCAGTCACATTCTTTTCGTTGAACGCGAGCGTGAGGGTTTGATTCGTCGCGACCATCGCCTGTACGGCGTCTTTCGCATCCACGCGCTGCGATTCGGTTTTGTGAAACAGCAATCCCACGCAAATCATTGAAATGATCACGCCAGCGGTTCCAAGCGAGAGCAAAAACTTGCGGCCTTTGCGGTCCACCAAAAGGATGGCGATGATGGTGGCAAGAAAGTTGACGGCCATAAAAATGACGGAGCCTAAATGGGCTTGAAAATCCGACAGGCCGGCTTGAATCAGAATATTGGCGTTGTAGCCAATGACGGAATTGACTCCCGTGGCCTGATTGCAAGCAAGGATGATACAGGCCAGTACAAATGGAATCACATATTTGCGACGCAAAAGGGATTCCTTGACCTTTTCACTCGCCTTGGCCGCCGCTGCCCTTTCTGCAGCGGCGGTGGCTTCCATCTCCCTTAATTCAACAGCCGCCTGCTCTTCCGAGCGCGAACGAAGCAGTGCGGCGAGCGCCGCATCTTTCCTGCCCCTGCGGAACAACCAGCGCGGCGATTCGGCCACCATGAAGCTGCCAATGACAAATAAAATTCCCGGCGGCAACGAGATCCAGAAAATGCCGCGCCAGGCGGTATCCTTGAACGCAAACAGCTTGTCCGCATCACCGAGTTTTTGAATCTCATCAACCCGGATGCTGAAATACAGACCGATGACGGCCGCGGCAACGATACCCAGCGTTAACAACCATTGGAAGATGCCTGTGCCTTTACCGCGATTGGCTGCACCGAGGCACTCGGCGAGATACAGCGGCACGACCACGCCAATCAGGCCGGCGCTGATGCCCTGCAACAACCGGCCAAACACCAGCGGCCAGTAACCGTGCGCCAGCGCAATGATCGGAATGCTGATGACGAACAAGATGCCGCTCAACGACATCATTTTTTTGCGCCCCAGCCAGTCCGACAACAGGCCGGCGAACAAAGTGGAAATGACACTGCCGAGCAAAACCGCGGCGACCACGAATGATAGTTGCCCCGCGCTTAAACCGGACGTGGCTTCGAGATACGGCAGGGCGCCGGAAATGATGCCGACGTCCACGCCGTACAGCAGCCCGCCGAGTCCCGCGACGAACAGGAGAAACCGGTTATATCGGGTCTTGGTCACGTCGTGATGCTCGTTCATAGATGTGGTGAAAACAGGATTATCGTTGTTGCCCTGGGCAGGGAGTTGAGTCTGTGATGCGGAGGCATGCCGCCCGAGGGAAGCGATTTGCCTTCTCAATGAGGCGGGCGAACGAGGAAACAAAATTATGATCAGGGTTCATCGTATTTGCGGTGCGACGGAGCATGATTTTTGACAGGAAGCCCTGTCAGTTCAACCCCCAATTCAGGGGGTTGTTGCCCTGAACCACTTGGATAAGATTCAATCTGAACAGCAACCTTTGGCACAGAGGCCAAAATGGTTTTAGCAAACTAACTTTATGGAAGTCGTCATTCGACCAAACGCGGAAGCCGCTACCGACCTGGTGGCACGGGTCATGGCCAGGGAACTGCGGGACGATCCGCGACTGGTGATCGGGCTGGCCACGGGCCGCACGATGGAAGCGGTCTATGCCCGGCTGGTCCAAATGCACCGAAAGGAAGGCCTCGATTTTTCAGCCTGTCACACTTTCAACCTGGACGAATACGTCGGGCTGCCGGGCAGTCACCGCAATTCCTACCGGCATTACATGAACCACAATTTGTTCCTGAACGTGAACGTGGACCTGCGCAACACGCATTTGCCGGACGGCGCCGCCGCCGACATCGAAGCCGAATGCGAGCGTTACGAACGGCTCATTGCACAATGTGGCGGAATTGACCTGCAATTACTTGGCATCGGGCTGGCGGGACATCTTGGTTTCAACGAGCCGGTTTCCTCGCTGCGCTCGCGCACCCGGATCAAGGTGCTTTCGCCGGTGACCTGCGCCCAAAACGCGCCGTTGTTCACGCCGCCCGATGAAATGCCCCGCCGCGCCATCACGATGGGCGTAAGGACGATTCTTGACGCACGCCGCTGCCTGCTGCTCGCCACCGGCGAGGACAAGGCGGAGATTGTTGCGCGGGCGATTGAAGGGCCGGTGACGAGCATGATTTCCGCCACGGCGCTGCAATTCCATCCGCATTGCACGGTGGTCCTGGACGAAGCGGCTGCCGGCCGGCTCCAGGAGGTGGATTATTATCGCTGGATTTTTGAGAATGAACCACAATGGCAGTCTTACCGCAATGGTTCGAACGCTTCCAATCTGGATGGTCATCCCCTCAAGCCCGGCCGGCGGAAGAAGGAAATTGCGACCGTTTTGGACGACGTTTAACGGCTTTGGCGATCTTCAGGAATGGAAAATCTTTGACGACCCGCGCCAAATGTTCTCAAATTGGCCCGTCTGGCGATGAAATCCGCGACCACGCAGCATCGAAGCAAATCGGTTCGGAAGTTTGGGCGAATCAAAACTCCCAGCGAAATTTTCTCCGCCTCACCTTCGGGAAAAGACCAGCCGGAGAATGATTTTCCCAGGACCGACGCGCGTTATTGGCGGCAACGGTTGCTCTTGCGTCGCTATCGTTTCCCGGCGTCCGGCGGATCGGAGCAGGATTTGGCCGCGCAGATTGATCATGCCGGCATCGGCTTTTTTTTTCCGCTGGGCACCCCCGAGGTGGAAACGGCCGCTGCCAAAGCATGTCAGATTTATCAGGCGGCGGTGAAACAAGGTTGGAGCGCCGCCTGCCGGCAATTTTCCCGCGAACTGATTGTGAGTTTCGAATGGTGCATGAACCCGGTGTTGTGGACCTACACCACCATACATACCCTGGTCGGGAAACGAACGGGGCCGGAATCCGATTCATCACCGCCCAATCCCAACCGGCAGCGCGTTCTGGTGGTGGAACTGGACGCAGGCATCCGCCGGGCATTGTGCTGGAGCATCGATCAGCAAGCCGGATTCGTGAGTGTTCCCTGCGACTCGGCGGCATCGTTCACTGATGCGCTCAAACTGCACAAGCCCCGTATGGTTCTCCTGAATCGCAACATGGCTGGACGAATCGGTTTCAAGTCCGCCGGCACGGTGACCCCCGTTCAACCAGGAGTGCCGGCCCTTACCTATTCGATTCATGCCGACGGTGACCAGATGTTTGTCTCCACACCCGGCGGCGCTGGAGGCTATCTGGTTAAACGGGTCAAGCCCGATCGATTGCTGGAACCCATCCTCAAAGTCGCCAGCCGGTCGGAGCTGATGACCGAAGATTTTCTTCTGCGCGTTAAGTATTATTTCCAGGAACTGCTGCAACTGCATTCCAGCCAGGACAGCCCGGGGCTGGCCAGGCTGACGCACCGCGAACAGGAAGTGATGGAGCTTTTGAGCAAAGGTTGTGTGGACAAGGAAATCGCCCAGGCCATGGGCATCAGCCTCTGGACGGTGCATGGCCACATCAAAAAAATTTTCGAGCGGCTCCAGGTGCGCACCCGCACCGAAGCCGTCATCCGGTATTTGGAAAAATAATCCCGCCCGTTTTGTCCGCCGGCATCCGGCACACCCAACCCGCGGCAATCCGAACTGATTGCCTGCCCCCCCAAAACAGGGGATGGACGCAAACGGGAAAACGCCCCATAGTAGGGCCGTAAATGATACAGATAAAGCAGGCAGAATGCATGCTTGATTTTGATCTGCGACCCGAAACCGGCGGAGTTCACAACCAGACAACCTAAACGATATATGAAACCAACAATAAAGTCGGTCACTTGGAGGCATGTGTCGCTGCCATTCGCGGCGGCATTCGTATTATTGGGCCTGCGCCTGGCCAGCGCGGCAGATTATCCCACAACCATCCTGGCGGATCATCCTGTCGCTTATTACCGGCTCGAAGAACCGAATGGATCCGCCACCGTGGCCGATTCTTCCGGGAATGGTAATATCGGCTACGTCACTTACGTTACCCAAGCTGATAACATTACCGTTTACCCGCAGTTGGGACTGCCGGGCATTGACACTAATTCCGCGCTTTTCGCAACCTCCACCGGCCCTGGACAGGGCGATATTGATGTTCCGTGGACTTCGGCAATGAATCCCACAACCGATGGCACAAACGGAGCGCCATTCTCCGCCGAACTTTGGGTGCAAGCCACCAAACAATCCAGCGGTTATGGAGTGCCTTTGGACAGTTCTTGCAACTTCGCGCAACCGCCTCCCTGGAACAATTCGGCCGGGTGGAACTTTTATGAGACGGCCGGACCCGGAAGCACCTGGTCGTTCAGCATAAGACCCAATCCCGGTTTTGTCGGAAATGGACCCGCCGTAACGGTGGGCCAGTGGACCCATTTGGTACTGAGCTATAATGGCACAAACGCAACTTTTTACGTCAATGGCGTTGCCTTCGGCACGTACGCCGTCCCCCAATATCTGGCTAATCCCGGGACGGGTTCCGCTGCAGATCTGCTCGTAGGCCAAGGCCCGAATACCGGGCAGGTTCCGTATGATGGGTATGTGGATGAGATTGCCATTTACAACTACGCGTTAAGCGCAACGCAAGTCACGAACCACTATGCGATTGGAACTAACGAGATTCGGGTTCTGCCGACACCGCCCTCGTTTAATGCACAACCGGTGTCCGCCAATACGTACGCAGGCGTACCGGTAACGTTTTCCTCACAGGCAATCGGCACCGCGCCCATATCCTATCTATGGACGAGAGTCGGCAGCGGTCCCATATTAAATGCAACCAATAATAACTATACCATCACGCCGGTTTATCCCGGTGATAACGGGGCGATGTTCTACGTGACGGCTTCCAATTCCGCAGGGAACACAAACAGCGACACGGTAACACTGACCGTCCAGACCAATTTGAACATACTTTATAATCCATTCTCCATTACCCGCCGAGTGGGCAGCTGGGCCGCCTTCCGGGTCGTGGCCAACGGCGCCCTGCCGATTACCTATCAGTGGCATAGCCTCTCCAATGCGGTGGATCGAACCATCACCGGCGCCACCAGCGACACGCTGTGGTTATCGAACATTCAACCCTCTGCCAGTGGAACTCTCTATTATGCCCGGGTAACCGGTCCTTTTGGCACCCAGCTCAGCAGCCAGGCAAGCCTGACCGTGATTGCGCGCGCGAGTGAAGCGCCTACGAACGCCTATTCCAGGGTCGTCATGGCGGACAACCCGGTCGCCTTTTGGCGTCTCGATGAAAAGAGTGGCACCAATGCATTGGATACCGCGGGCAGCTTCGACGGCGCCTATTCATACGTCGGAAGCGATTTGACTTACGCGTATCCGAGTGGCATTCCGCATGACACCGATACCGCCGTACACGTCACCAATACCGCGATCGTGACGATTCCCTACGCGCTGGAGATCAATCCGGTTTCAGGGCCATGGTCCTACGAATTCTGGATCCAGCCCACCTCGCTCTCCGGCAACTTCATCACGCCGATCTCGTCTGAAGGCAATACAATCGTCGGGGGCGTTTACTCGGGCCTGCTCTCGGGTTGGAATATTTACCAGCACGTGGCGAACGTTTGGACCTGGAATATATTCAACGGCGGTCCGAATGGCAGCTTCACCAGCGAGTTCACCGACAACCCCATCGTGCCTGGCACCTGGTACCACATGGTGCTGACGGACGACGGCACCAATATGAATTGGTACTCAAACAACCGGCTGGTGCTCACAGAAAGCGTGCAGGGAGTGGGCTTTGTTCAAAACGGCACCAATGGCGATCCCGGTGTTGCCGGTGGTCCGACCACCATCGCCATACGGAGTGATGGCGTATATGGTGATTGGGACGGTGGCGTTGAGGATCTGGCGGTCTATAATTATGTGCTCAGCCCGCAACAAATTCAGAATCACTTCCTGAACACCACCCGCCTGACGGTAGTGCCACAGGGCCCCAACGTGGTCATTACCTGGGGCGCCGGCACGTTGCAGTCGTCAACGAATGTCAACGGACCCTATACCAATGTCAGTGGAACGCCAACGTCACCTTATACAAATTCTGCAAGCGGGTCATCCCGGCTGTTCTATCGGGCCCAGTTGCAGTAACCGGTACTGAAGTTTAAAAGTCAATCTGCCGGGGTGATGGTTACCCCGGCAGATTGGCAAAAGCGTGAACATGATGAAAGTTTGCATGGCCAGCAGGATTTCCGGCCCCGGATTCGCCCGGCGCAATAAAGTTGCTTTCACGCTCATTGAGCTTCTGGTGGTGATCGCCATCATTGCCATTCTCGCGGCGATGCTCCTGCCGGCGCTGGCCGCAGCAAAATCGAAGGCAAAACAAATACAATGCCTGAACAATCTCAGGCAATTGAACCTGTGCGGCATTGAGTACTGCGGCGATAATAATGAGACGTTCGCTCTGAACAATCCGACGGCCGGCGCGTCTTCGAATTCCTGGGTTCAGGGAGATATGAGTGACAGTGGCGGGGTCTATGGCCACGTCACAGCAGGGGCGCTTGATTCCACCAACGTCCTTTGCGACGAATTGGCAGCCTTCTGGCCTTATAACAAAAGTTTAGCCATATATCATTGTCCGGCGGATCCCAGCAGGACAGCGGGCCTTCCCCGAGTGCGCAGTTATTCAATGAACGGTTGGATCGGAACCACCCATGCGTACGACCCAACCTTCGGGGTGTCTGGGGCAACGTTTTTTCGCTATTTCCTGAAGGATACTGACGTCAAGGCCCCATCCCGGACCTGGTACGTGATTGATGAACATGAGAAGAGCATCAACGATGGATTTTTTTGGGTGGATATGACCAGTACGCGTCCCTTTGCCGACTTTCCGGCCACACGACATAATCGAGGCTACGGGCTTTCGTTTGTGGATGGGCATTCTGAGATCTACTACCTGCTGGATGCCCGTAGTCGATGGCCGGTCCCTGCCAATGTCAACACGCCTCCCAACCCGGATTTTTCCAAATTGCAGAGGGTAACGACCGTGCGGAAATGAGCGATACCTGGTCAACTGAATTCACACTCTTTGTCGTGCATGTGTTTTAATGCCAAACGCTCGTACCGAACGGGAGGAATTATTCTTTCACTTGGAAGCTTATGCCTTTTTTTCTCTGTCGCGCACGCAGATCTTTGGAGTACCGGCTACTATCCGGGATGGGAGCAAGGCTCCCTGCCCGCCTCCAACATTGATTTTACCGCGCTGACTCACGTCATTCATTTCTCGGTCATTCCCAACACCGACGGAACCTTGAACAGCAGCGACAATGGTGTCACCCTCGCCAATTCCACGGACATTGTTGCGCGGGCGCACGCCGCCGGCAAGCCGGTGCTCATTTGCGTGGGCGGCGCGAGCAGTGAAAGCGATTTTCAGGCGGCCACGAGCAACTCCACTTCGGCCGTGTTCGTCAGCAGCCTGACAAATTACATGGCCACGCGCGGCTATGATGGCGTGGACCTTGACTGGGAGCCGCTGACCGCCGCCGATACCGGCCAGTTTACGAATTTGGTGAACAGTTTGCGGTCGGCGTTGAACGCCTTTCCCCAGCACAAGCTGCTGACCGTCGCCGCCGGCGCGTATCCGCCTTACGGCGACCCGCCGACGGCGGAATACACCATGTTCGCCTCCCTGCAAAATGAGTTTGATCAGATCAACATCATGACTTACGACCTGTCCGGACCCTACGCGGGCTGGGTGACCTGGTTTAATTCGCCCATCTACGACGGCGGCTATCGCTTCCCCAGCAGCGGTGGCCTAGTCCCCTCGGTGGACGGCGCAGTTGGCAACTTCCTCACGAACGGCGTGTTGGCCGCGAAACTTGGCATTGGCATCGCTTTTTACGGCGACGTCTGGCAGGGCGGCGCCGGCACGAGCACCGGCGGTGTCACCCAGCCGCGCCAATCCTGGACGACAGCGCCTTCGCTGAACCAGTCGGCTTACAACGCCATCATCTCCAGTAATTTTCCAGCAAATCTTTACCATTGGGACAACAGCGCGCAGGCCGCCTATCTCAGCATCAGCAACGCCAACCCGGCCAATGACATGTTCATTTCCTATGATGATCAACGCACCTGCCAATCGAAAGTCAGCTACGCCCGCAATCACGGACTGGGCGGAGTAATGATTTGGGAACTGGCCCAGGACCACCAGAACGGCCAACCGGATGCTTTGTTGCAAGCCGTCAAACAGGCGTTGGCCACCCCGGGTTTCATCACCATTCAAAGCCTTGGTCCGGACATCGCATTGGATTTTGCCAGCCTTCCGCTGGGTTCTTACGATGTGGAATGGAGCAGCAATCTGACCGGTAACTTCTGGAATACGCTGGTGGTCACCAACGTGTCCGGTTCTGGCGGGGTTCTCCAGATTGTTGACCCCAATGCGGGCAGCCAGCCGCAGCGGTTTTACCGCGTGCAAACGCCTCCTTGACCTTGGATTCCTGCCGCGACCGCACCTTGACAAAAGCGCGATGGGTATGATGGCTCGGATTGCGCTTTGGACTTCCAAAGCTATTTAAAGTTTGATTACAAGGCTGGTGGAGCCGAGGGGAGTCGAACCCCTGACACGACTACAGGTTCGCAATCTTCATATTTCCCAATGTTTTCAATACGTTCAAACACGCTTGACACGGGCCAATGTTGTAACTATTGTTGTGACTGTTATGGCATCACTACGAAAACACCCCCGCTCGCCGTTCCTCTTTGCGTGTTTCACCCTGCCCGATGGACGCCGCACGCAACGAAGCACGGGCACAGACAACCGAAAAAAGGCACAACGCATCGCCAATGAATTTGAGGACGCCGCCCGTACAGCATCGGAGGGCCGCTTCATTGAATCACGGGCGCGGAGGACCATCTCCGATATTTACGCCCTGGCAAATCCAGACCGCTTGACCAGCTCCACCACTGAAGATTTTCTCAACTCATGGTTGAAGCGGAAGGAGCTGGAAGCGGGCGAAAAGACGCACCAGAAATATGAAAGTGTTGCGAGCCAGTTTAAGGAGTTTTTAGGCAGCAAGGTAAAACGCGACATTAGCAATATCACGGCGGCGGACATAACCAAGTTTCGGGATTCGCTCGCCAAGCGGGTGACGGCCGGCACGGTCAACGTCTCTTTGAAGATCATCCGTTCGGCGTTTGCCCAGGCCCGGCGGGACGGCATGATTGACGTGAATGAGGCCGAACGTGTCACACTGTTGAAGCGCAAAGACCGCTTTGAACGCCGCCCGTTCTCCGTGCCCGAACTGAAACGCATCCTTGAAGTGGCCAGCGATGAATGGCGCGGGATGATTCTCTTTGGACTGTACACCGGCCAGCGTCTTAGTGATCTCGCCAGTCTGACGTGGCAAAACGTGGATTTGCAACGCGCCGAGCTTCATCTGGTGACGGGCAAAACCGGACGGCGCCAGATCATTCCACTGGCACCTCCCCTGCTCCGCCACATTGACACCCTGCCCGCCGGGGACAAACCGGATGCACCGTTGTTTCCGAAAATCCACGCCACCGCCCAACGCCACAAGCACGCCGGGAATTTGAGCAACGAGTTTTTCGCCATCCTTGTCTCTGCCGGACTGGCCACAAAGAAATCACATCACGCCGACCCGGACAAAAAGAAGGGGCGTTCGGCCAAGCGCGAGCAAAACGAAGTGAGCTTTCACAGTTTGCGACACACAGCCACCAGCCTTTTGAAATCGGCTGGCGTCGGTGAAGCCATTGCAATGGAATTTGTCGGCCATGATTCAAGAAGCGTCAGCCGCCAATACACGCACATCGAAACCAAAATGTTGAAGCGCGCGGCAGCCAAACTGCCGGACGTTACCAAATGAGGAAGCCATGAAAAATCTAATCAAGAAAATTCGCAAAGCAAAGACATGGCGTGAACGTGCCGAAATCGCTTTGGACAAATGGCCCGGAACTCCGTCCGATGAACTGTTTAAGGAAGCACAGCTTGCAAAAGACATGGAGAACAAATACCGGCCACTAACTCACCAATCCCTTGAATTCTTAGGCGCATGGGTGGCAACAAGGATTTTAAGACGAGAAGTGCAATCGCTCCACACGCTTGCCGATGACCTCGCGGAACTGAAGCAACACGAACCACAACCAGATTACGACCTGATTACTTTATTCAACATGAGCGGCATGTTCCCGCCTGGATGGGAAAAGACTTGGGGCAGGGACTCTCGCACTGGAAAAATGGCTCCCGGTTACTCCGCTGTGCCACGCGGCAGGCGGGTGAAAATCGCAATGCGCGACCTTAGAAAAAGCCTTGAACGGAAAGGTGTGGACGTTAGCGACGGCGCTTGGGAGAAACACCGTAAAAAACTTCAGCGATACGCGAAGGAATTCAAAATTCAGTTGGACGACACTCCCAGTTCACGACCGTAGCTTGCGACAGTATTGCTTCAAGAAACTTGCCTCGTGGGGCAAGTATTTCTCACTCGTCTGTGTTTTAGTCGTCGTGCGATATGAGCACGACAAAGAATAATAAAAAAGACGCGGCCACAACCACGCCAGTTGAAATTCCACAACATCCAACGCCGGTCAATTTCGTTCCTGAATTTCTCCGGCTCCCGAAGCCCGGACAACTCTGTCCGCTCACCGGCCTGAGCCGCAGCGCAATCAACGAGTTGATCCTCCCCAACCTACACAACGGAAATAAACCGCCCGTGCGGTCATTCTGTTTGCGGAAAAAGGGCGCGGCCACAGGCATCCGAATCGTGGACTACGCCAGTTTGCGCGAATACATCTTCGCTCGCGTTGAGGCCTGAAAATAATTTCGCCGCGCTCCTGGACGGATTCACGCGGCGAAGAATCAAATGACATGGACAATTTAAATGATATTTCCAGACCGTCAAGCAGCAACGGCGCTCCGCGCCCGGCCACTGGCAGCACCCTTGAACGCGCCGAAGAAATCGCACTCGCCTTTGCAATCGAACGGGGCAACCAAGACCTACCGCCGCCAATCGCCAAGCTGATTCAGTTTTCGCCCGAATCCTTCAGTAATAAATCCCTTGGAAAAATCGCCCTTGTCGTGCGCTCGATGACGGAGCAACGGCAGGCTGTCCATTTCAGGAGCGTGGAAGCCAAGTGTGGCGAGCCATTACTCATGGCCCAACTTGAAAATAGTGTTTTAATGCGCGAGCAATCTGAACTAGAGGCGGAGGCCGCGCTCGCTGCCTATCAAGTGCGCCGGGCAATTTCCATTTCAGAGGAAACAAGCAAAGCCCTGGTTGGTTCGCCCGGCAAGGCTGGGATCATCATAGACGGCGCAATCCGTTCATACACGGAATTGAACGCCGACCAAGGTAAAGGCGGTTTAACTATCCGCACCCCGGATGAAATTCTGGCCATGTCGTTTGACGACGGCGACCGGATTCTGGGTGACCATCTGCTCGATGATGGTGGCAATCTCGCCCTGCTGGGCGCGGGTGGCGTCGGCAAATCACGGCTGCTGCTGCTGCTGCTGGCCTGCATCGCTGGTGCTCGCCGGTTCCTGACCTTCGACACGTTCAGACCGAACATGAAATGGCTTGTCCTGCAAACCGAAAATTCCAACCGCCGATTGCAACAGGACATCGCACCGCTCAAATCATGGCTGGGCGACAACTGGCCGCGTTTCACAGAGCGCGTCATCATCCACACGATTGAAACCGACGCCGATGGATTTATGAATCTCGACGACACGGACGCGGTTGCCCGAATACAGGCCGCCATCCAAGAGAACCGGCCGGACGGCATCATCATTGATCCGTTAAACGATTTTGCCATCGGCGACTTGAATAAAGACAGCGACATGAAATTGACCCTGCAAACGTTGTCGCGTATCTGCCGGCGTGGAAATCCAAAACGCGTCATCATCGTCTCGCATCACAGTTTGACCGGGCGGGCAGGCGCAGCAAAAGCGACGGGCTATGACCGGGCTGGCTTCGCTAGAAACTCGAAGGTGATTCATGCTTGGACGCGAGGACAAATAAACATTGCCCCGGTTGACCCAGACAACAATGACCGTCTAATCATCGCGTGCGGCAAGTGTTCCAATGGGCGCGAGTTTCAAACCTTCGCCGTGCGATTGAATCGCGACAGTATGATTTATGAGTGCGACCCGACCGTGGACGTGACCCAGTGGCAACAGGACATGACTGGCGCGAAGGATAACGCGCCATTGATGAACCCCGACCGTGTGCGCGAATTGTGCGACCTGGGAGGCAGCAACAAGGCCGCGCTTGCCAAAGCCATCATGGACGATTGCGGCTGCTACCGTGGAAGCGCCTACCGCTACATCACCCGCGCCGAACAAGCCACGAAAATCAGCTTCAAAAAATCGAATGAAACCTACTACCGCAAATAGCTTTGTCTCCTGTTTGTCTCCTGAGAAAAGCGGAGACAAGCCGGAGACATGTCTCCTGTCTCCGCAGCCCCGTAGGGGCGGAGACAGAGACAACCGGCGAGCCGGAAAACCATTTAAGGATTCTTTTAATAACCCCGCCAAAGCGCGGGCGTGAAACATCCCACTCAAAGACCATGAAAGCAATTTTCGGGATTCGACTACCACAAAAAAGGAAAACTTATGACAAAATTTAGCGTCACCAAAGCTGCCGTTGAGCTTGGAGTTTCAAAGGAAACCGTCCGGCGGCGGCTTACTGAAATCGGAATCAAAACCGGCAAGGGTGAAACCTTCACGCTCCGGCAACTGTTTGAAGCAATGGCGGGTGATCCACGCCGGGAGTTAACCCGATTGCGAAAAGCCCAGGCCGACGGTGAACAACGAAAAAACCGCGTTGCCGACGGAGAATTGATTGAAGCGGAAATCGCCTTGCAGATCTACGGCCGCAAATTGCAAGCCATCTGCCAAAGGCTCGACTCGCAGCCGGCGTTGTTGGACTCGCGTCTCGCCAGCGAAAGCGACCCGGCAAAGTGCCGTCAGATTCTCGCGGAATACAACGAACAAACAAAGGCCGAGGCTCGCGCCGCGCAATGAACGCAGGTTTTTTTATGAACGTCATCACGAAAATCTTTTTCCCCGAAGAAATCAAAACCGCGAAATGCCGGTGGTGTGGATCGCTTTTTGAATATTCGGAATCCGAAAAACCCGCATGGCCGTGCTCGTGCTGGCGATGCTCCGAGGCCACCGAGCAACGCTACCAGGCCATGCCCAAACGTCGGCCCGAACACAGATTTTTCACCCGGCTTTGAATGATGACCTCGACATCGCGCCGTCCGGTTAAACGCAGAATTTATTTCACAAAACTTTGATGACCTTTGAGGATATTTCCGCCAGGCGAATCCGGCATGAGGCCCGGAAGGAATTGTTGGGCCAGCTCGTGGAGGATGACGCGGACATGGAGCGTGTCTATCAGCGGACCATGCTGGCCGCGTTTCTGGCTGGACTTTTGTCAGTTTCACAACGGCAACTAGCTGAGATTTTGGAAATCAGCGAAGGCCGCGTGTCGCAACTCCTAAAGTTTTTGCGCGACAATTCCGAGCAAAAAGACTGATTTTTCCGGCATGGCCTAAAGGTTGAAATGCAAAATTCCAAAACCGTCTTAATCTGGAACTGTGAATGTTTTAGATAAAATTTTAGATGCGGTCAAACCGACGCCCCCGAAAACGAATCCCGTCGAGGCTGCCGCCGAAGTCGTTGTCCAATTAGCCGAGAAGCGCATCAAAAATGCGATGGGTTCGCGGCTAGGGGAAGCAAAAATCTTGTACGCGAAGGGCCGCCAAATCCAGAAACGGATCAATACGGAATTGTCTTCGCACGGCGCGACCTTAGCCTTTGAAGAACAGCAGCGACAGCATGGTGAAGCAGTGGACTCCGACAACCTTGCGAACATTACCAGAGGAAGAAGCCTAGCTGACTGGGAAATTGATTTTGCATCGCGCCGCGCCGCCGCGGGACTAGCCGCGCAGAAAATCTGGAAGCAGTTCCGGTGTTATGAATCTGAGATTTCAGATTTACTTCTACAGGAATTGCATCAGCAAATCTTCGAGCTTGAGAAAATGGAGGCCGCGAACGCCCAAAAGTTTGGCCTCTTGTATTCGTCTTCTTCGACGATCATCACACTTCGCTCGGTGTCTGATTGGTTGAAAAATCGTGGTGCAGATACCTTGATGGAAAAAAATTAATTATGTCTAACTACACCTTGTCCGTCGCCACCCTGGCCGTCACCTTGTCCCACGTCGCAACGCGAGTGGCTCAAAGCAAGTTGGCTCCGCTTTCCGCCTACGGGACTATCATTCCAATCGAAGAACCGTTTCTGAAGGGTCTGGACTCCGTCATTCCCTTCGTTACCGCCGCGCCGCCGACCCAAATCCTCAGCCGGGGCGACACGCCGGATTATCAGGCGACCGGCACGATCACCTCACCGATAGCGGCCAGTCCTAAACTTTTTTTACAGCCGATCAGCGTGGAGAACGCGTTTTACCAAGGCGGCGACCGCCTGGTGTATGCAGCAGAGTTTGCGATTCGCCAGTTATGCAATTCAATCATCGATTCGGTCAAGGCGAACATTAAAACTTCGGTCTTTGGCTTGCCGGCGGTCACTGTGGCGTCGTCAGCCTGGACAGAAGACAATTTTGCGACCCTCGCCGCTTCCATTGACAGCGAACGGCGGGCCGTGGTTTTGGATAAGAGCTATGCCCTGAAGACGCCGACGGTTTGGTTGCCTGCCAGCGGAAACTGCACAGTTTATGAGTGCAACCGCTGGACTGCCGGAACAAACATCGTCGGTTTCGCGGCCTGCCCTCAAGCCTTCGTTTTCCGCTGGGCATCGCCAGACATTAGCATGAATGAGCGGCGCGTAGTTTATTCGCAACTAATCCCGCTCCCCCAGCTCGGCGGCCTCCAAATCGAATCATCAATTTGGATGGCGCTCGATTCTCGAAGTTTGAGCGCAGCTTACCGGGTTTTCTTTGCGGCGACTCCAGCCGACACGAACGCTCTGGCGATTTTGACGAGCGCATGATTTCCTGCCCACCTACTGTTGATTGGTGTTTGTTGAGCCCGGTTTGGTTGGCGCCAAGCCGGGCTCTTTTTCATCCGGCGATTAGGCACGCCGGTTGCAAGCCGGTTGCTTTTTTGCCCTGTGCGTGGGCTTTCCGGGCAACCGGCTTTTGATTTCGATGGACAGGAAGCAACCAACTTTGTTTGACCGTCTTCAGCCGCGCTCGATGGAAATCAGCAACGGCGATCTGATTGCCGTCTTGCGCTCACTCAAAGCCCGCGGCGCACACGTCTCCGGCATGATCAGCAAGCCGGACAATTCGGGCTGGCGGCTGATAATTGAATGGCCGACCGCGCTTCTACAGGTCTTTAAATATGAATGAAATCAGCTTAGGCGGATGGCTATTTCTGTTCTCTCTTATCGGCGGTTTGAGCCTCCTGTTTGTAGCTGCTTTTATTTACTTTGGCGGCTGGTTCCTTCGGTTGATCAGACTCCATAAAGAACGCAAACACATCGAGAATGCTTCCAACGATAAACATACCAAAACAGAAAAGTAAAATATTCGGTTCCTTTAATCGTTCTATTGGTTCCTTTATTCGGTCAAGATCGCAAACATAGTTGGTTGGACTACCAGCCATAGTATTGCCGTAAAATACAATATTTGTGGAAATTATACTGAAGTAAAACGGTCGATTGTACATTTGGCCACCGTTCGCACTACCTGACATCACCATGTTTCCTGAATCGAAAATCCTGCCAATTCTAATATCATTACTCCTCAGTCGTGCTGGAAATTTCTCACCATCAAAAAGGTAATTGTATAAAACATTTGAGATTTCTGGATAGCCTTCCTCATTGCTCTGTAATCCATGTCTTTCTGCTAAGATTTTTGCTCCAGCGATGGCATGGCAATAACTTGGTGCAATAATACGAAGGACAAATGGAATTTCGGTTGCATGTTCGCCAAGCAGGGCTGCAAATTGAATAAGAATTCCAACCGCAAGTACAACCAGGGCGAGCTTGCTGAACCGCTTCATATCGGCAAGCGATCATGAACACCTGGCCCGATTCGCCACGTCAGGCAGGACGCCCTTTGATTGTATTTGTTTGGCTTCACTGCTTTCCTTTCTCGACATCAAAAGCACGAGCATAATTTGTGGTCACTACCTTCAGGACGTGCGGCGTCCCGCAGTCCCAAAGTTCGAGCACGTCCCCATTATAATTTGTTGTTCCCACCCGCATCACGCGGAGTTGAATCGTTTCCGCTACAGCGGGGTTAAGGTTTTCCGGGCAGTCGAGAACAATTATCTTCGCGCCGTAAACTTTCTTTTCGCCTGTCTGAAGTTGCGTGGGGACTTGCCTGTAGCCCCCTATTCCACCCATGTAGTTGTCCACCTCCCTACTGGTAGTCGCTGCCTCATAAACCGGCTCCATCGTGAATGTCGAAACAACCAATTCGTTGGTCGAGACTTTCAGAATGTCGCCGTATAAAGTCTGCCACAAAACACTGCGTTGAATGTTGTAAAGCTGGCCGTTCACTTCACGAAACCACGGCACGGCGGTCACAAAATTAGTGCTGACAACAGGCGTTGAATTTGTCTGTGCTCCAGCCCGCAAGCCAAGCGTGCTTGCTATCAGCACTGCGATATGCATTTTCCCTTGCACAATTCCTGTTCGCCACGTTACCTAGGACAAGCCGCAACGCACCGACCGCGATGCTGACACGGCCCGGCGCGTCCTAGAGGCTTGTGATATCATAAACACGGGTGAACATGTTGTTACCAGACGTTGTTACTGAGCCTATCTTGAACGTAACACGTTGATTATTAAACTGGTGGAGCCGAGGGGAGTCGAACCCCTGACCTTCTCATTGCGAACGAGACGCTCTACCAACTGAGCTACGACCCCAGCCAACGTTTGCGATTTTATGGCAAAATTGCGCCTAGGCAAGCCGAAATGCCCTGCACAGTCAGCAGCGTGTTGACTCAGGATAAATGTTACCGGGGCGGGGAGCTGGACGAGGGGTTTGGCTCTTCGTTGACTCAAGATCGTGGTTACCCAAACAACGAACATGAGTCTGCCCAGCAAACGGGAGTATTTA